>FLNV01001023.1_pt1 | contig 89194 bp, 71 predicted proteins | sample 1140351 | NCBI WGS metagenome assembly FLNV01 (sample SAMEA3878207, study PRJEB12797) | bioreactor metagenome | biome: Moose rumen | place: Sweden | collected 2011-10 | reverse complement strand
GTGGCCTTTTCCAATCGGAAAATAATATATTAGCATTTACTGGCTACGTAACTCAGCACCCCAGCGTCCCGTCTGAGATTCATGGCATGTGTTATCAGATGGATGAATCTGCGTGACCAGTCCTGCCCGGTGTCCAGCTCGTTGAGATACTCTTCTCCTCGTTCTTCTCGGAGTCGGACTTCTCCAGTTTACGCAGACGTTGGTTTATCTGGCGCAACACATCGTCGATATCTGTACAAGGACTTGCCATTCCTGAGGCAAAGATAGGCATCTTTTTGGAATGGCAAAAATCGCTGTTCACATCCTTTAACGGCAATTCCAAAATCAGCAGAAACGCAAAAACGGCTCTCGCTGCTGAATGCCTGTCTGATGCCAATGTTTGACACCGAAAAGATTATTGATGACGCAGGAGGTGTTCTGTTTTCCACAGCGTAAGCTATAACCAGCCGGCAGGTGCACGATGCTTGTCGTTCTAGAACTGAAAGAAATGCAGAAAATGGGGAAAAGCAAGTTTATGAATTATTAACGCCGACTTCCAACGGTATAGGGCATTCCCTTCATAAGGGGTGAGTAGTTATAGAATATATGGTTAATTGAAAAAAAATATAACATTTACTTAATTATTTCAATCATTCATCGATAAAATTTTGACAATTAAAAGGTTTTTTATATCTTTGTATATTATTTATCAATAATTAAAATGAAAAGAAAATTATTTTGTCTAGGAATGATACTCTGTCTCCTTACAGGTAACAGTAGGGCGCAAGAAAAAAAGCTTTGGACGCTCAAAGATTGTATCAACTATGCTCTGCAGAACAACATCTCACTGCAAAAGATCAACATTCAGAAACAAAGTTCCCATGAGGATCTGCTACAGTCGCAGGCCGCCCTCCTACCCTCATTGTCGGCAAGCACTTCTCATAATCTGGCATACACTCCATGGCCAGAGACAGGAAGAAGCACGGTGGCCAACGGCTATGCTGTAACATCAATAGATAAAATTTATTATAATGGCTCATATGGTGTTAATGGCAATTGGACGGTTTGGAATGGTGGCAAGAACACTAACACTGTAAAGCTGAACAAACTGTATGAGGAACAGGCGGAGCTCGATTCCGCAGTGACTGCCAACCAGTTACAGGAACAGATCGCCCAGCTATATGTTCAAATTCTATATTCGGACGAAGCGATCAAGGTGAATGAGCAGAGTGCTGAGACGACCCGAAAGAACGAGGAACGTGGCAAGACGATGGTTCAAGTTGGAAAGATGAGTAAGGCAGACTTAGCACAGCTCACTGCCCAGCGTGCTCAGGCAGAGTTTAACATTGTAGATGCCAAGAGTAACCTCAGAAACTATAAACGCCAGTTGAAACAGTTGCTCCAGATTACCGACGGGCAGGAGTTTGACATCGAAGTGCCGACGACCACCGATGAGATGGCCCTGCAGCTGATCCCAGCGCTCAACGAGGTATATACCGCAGCTTTAGCCATCCGTCCGGAAATACGTAATGTGACGTTAGGCATTGAGGCCAGCGACCTGAACCTCAAGATTGCAAAGGCAGGAAAACTACCACAGATAGGAGTCAATGCGGGTTTCAGTACCAATACCACTTCTATGAATGACAAAGCATGGGGCTCACAACTGAAGAGTAATGTGAACTTCGGCACCGGTGTATCGCTGAGCATTCCTCTTTTTGACCAGCGCCAGACAAAGAGTGCCGTCAACAAAGCCTTATTGCAGAAAGATAACTATATGCTCGATCTGAAAGACAAACAGACAACGCTCTACTCTACTATCGAGAACTACTGGCTGCAGGCAGTCAACAATCAGGATAAGTTCAAGGCTGCGAAAATAAGCACAGAGAGTCAGCAAGCCAGTTTCGAGCTTCTCAGTGAGCAGTTCCGCCTGGGGCTGAAGAACATTATCGAACTGATGACAGGTGCGGATAATCTCAGGGCTGCTCAGCAAAACGAGTTGCAGAGCAAATACCTTGCCATTTTGAATATCGAAATGTTGAAATTCTATCGTGACGGTAGTATCAGATGAGTCGGATAATTAAGATAACAAAAAAAAAAATTGATTACACATTAATTATTATAAAGAATGAAAAAGATAAGTAAGATTTGGTTGCTCGTCGCATTAATAGTAGTGGTAGCCCTCATTGCATGGCTATTTTCCGGCAACAAGAAAAAAGAAGAGATAAGTTTCGTGACCGAAAAGGTTGCTCCCGCTAATATACAGAATAGCATCACAGCCACCGGAACGATAGAGCCTGTAACCTCCGTGACAGTAGGTACCCAGGTGTCAGGTATTGTCAGCAAATTGTATGTCGATTACAATAGTATCGTAAAGAAAGGTCAGGTGATCGCAGAGCTTGACCGTACGAATCTGATCAGTGAGTTGAACACCACAAAGGCGAACCTCAACAGTGCTCAGAGTAACCTTAACTATCAGTTGTCCAACTACAACCGGTATAAGACGCTTTATGAGAAGGGATTGGTGAGCGCCGATGATTACGAGAATGCCCGGCTCACTTATCAGCAAGCCAGTCAGCAGGTAGCCACCGCGAAGGAGAACGTCCGCAAGGCACAGACAAACCTCGGTTATGCCACCATCACCTCCCCTATCGACGGTATTGTACTGAGTAAGAGTGTTGAGGAGGGACAGACAGTGGCAGCCAGCTTCAGCACACCAGAGTTGTTCACTATCGCTCAGGATCTCACCAACATGCAGGTAGTAGCCGATATTGATGAGGCTGACATCGGTGACGTGAAAGAAGGCGAACGCGTGTCATTCACCGTGGATGCCTACCCGGAAGATACTTTCAGCGGCACGGTGAAACAGGTACGCCAGCAGGCCACCACTACCAACAATGTGGTAACTTATGAGGTGGTTATCAGTGCACCCAACAAAGACTTGAAACTGAAACCCGGTCTTACAGCCAGTGTGACTATCTTTACGGCAGAGCGAGAGGGTGTTCTCAGTGTTCCCAGCAAGGCTCTGCGCTTCACCCCGACCAAAGAGACGGTAGGAAAGATGAAGATCGTCGACTGTAACGGAAAGACCAAGGTGTGGGCCATCGAGGGTGGCAATATCCGTGCTCTCCCGGTGTCCATCGGTATGACGGATGGAATCCACACCCAGATTACCAAGGGACTGCAGGAGGGGCAGGAGATTATCACAGAGATAAAGGTGGTGGAGGATGAGTCTCAGTCGGAGGCCAATACAGAGACAAGTCCCTTTGCCCCCGGGCCACGTAACAGGAACAAAGGTAATAACAATGACAAACGATAACCCTACAATAATAAGCTAATGAGCGAGCAGACAAAGAAAGTAGTTATAGAACTGCAACACGTCAAGCGTGATTTCCAGGTGGGTGAAGAGACGGTTCACGCCCTGAGGGATGTGTCGTTCAAAATCCACGAAGGAGAGTTTGTCACCATCATGGGAAAGTCAGGATCGGGAAAGTCCACCCTCCTCAACCAACTCGGTTGTCTTGACACACCTACCAGTGGTGAGTATTACCTTGATGGTGTGAGTGTACGCACGATGTCTAAGTCACAGCGTGCAGTTCTCAGAAACAGAAAGATCGGTTTTATCTTCCAGAGTTACAATCTTTTGCCAAAGACCACCAGTGTGGAGAATGTTGAACTGCCGTTGATGTATAATAACGATGTGACAGCCCACCAGCGTCGTGAGGCAGCTGTCGAGGCCTTGAAAGCTGTAGGATTGGGTGACCGTCTGTATCATAAGAGTAACCAGATGTCTGGAGGACAGATGCAGCGTGTGGCCATAGCCAGAGCCTTGGTGAACAACCCCGCAGTGATTCTTGCCGATGAGGCAACAGGAAATCTCGACACCCGTACGTCATTTGAGATCCTTGTGCTTTTCCAGAAACTCCATGCCGAAGGGCGCACCATCATCTTCGTAACCCATAACCCTGATATTGCCAACTATTCCAGTCGCAACATCATGCTGCGTGACGGAAGGGTTATCAGCGATGAGATAAACGAGAATATTTTATCAGCCGAAGAAGGACTGGCAGCATTACCTGCCAATACCGATGAATAACTATATAACAAAAATACAGTGAATTACGCCAATTTATTTAAAATAGCCATCGTGGCGATAGCAGCCAATAAGATGCGTTCTTTCCTCACCGCACTGGGAATTATCATCGGTGTGGGGGCAGTCATCACCATGCTTGCCATTGGACAAGGATCCAAGAAGAGCATTCAAGCAAATATCGCGGAGATGGGATCCAACATGATCATGATACAGCCGGGTGCCGACATGCGTGGTGGTGTGCGACAAGACCGCTCTGCTATGGAGACGCTGAAGCTGACAGATTATGAATCGATAAAAGATGAATGCAGCTACGTAAAGGCCGTAAGCCCTATGGTAAACAGTAGTGGACAGTGGATATATGGTAACAACAATACTCCGTCGAGCATCTATGGTGTCAACCAAGACTATTTGGAGATACGCCAGTTGTCCATCAGCGATGGTGAGATCTTCTCTGATGCAGATATCAAGTCGGCAGCGAAGGTATGTATCCTCGGACAGACCGTCGTGGACAATCTCTTCCCCGACGGCGCCGACCCAGTAGGAAAAGTAGTGCGTTTCAACAGCATCCCCTTCCGAGTGGTAGGTGTACTGAAGAAGAAAGGTTACAACACAATGGGTATGGACCAGGACGATTTGGTGCTGGCTCCTTACACCACCGTGATGAAACGTATCCTCGCACAGACATATCTCAGTGGCATTCAATGCTCTGCGATTACGGAAGGTGTCACCGACAAGGCGACAGCCCAGATCTCCACTATCCTTCGCCGTAACCACAAGTTAAAGGATGCCACCGACCATAGTGAAGGTGATGAGGACGACTTCAATATCCGTTCACAGGAAGAATTATCATCTATGATGAACTCCACCACCGACATGCTCACCATCCTCTTGGGATGTGTGGCAGGTATATCCCTCATCGTAGGTGGTATCGGTATTATGAACATCATGTATGTAAGTGTTACGGAGCGTACCCGTGAGATCGGACTGCGTATGAGTGTGGGTGCCCGAGGTATCGATATCCTCAATCAATTCCTTATAGAGGCCATCCTCCTTAGTGTGACGGGCGGTATCATCGGCGTGTTGCTGGGAGTAGGTGTCTCCTATGCCATAAAGGCCCTCGCCCACTGGCCCATCTATATCCAGCCATGGAGCATCATCATGAGTTTTGCCGTATGTACGATCACCGGTATCTTCTTCGGATGGTATCCTGCAAAGAAAGCTGCACAACTTGATCCTATAGAAGCCATCAGATATGAGTAATACGAGGGATAAATATCTATTTATTCTTTTGAATATAGTATGCTGGGTAGTATGCGTCCTACTCTGCTTCTTCATCATTCCTCATCAAGAGAAACCAGATTTTATTGGATACCTGCTGAGAAGCTCAGTGCCGATTTCCATGGGGTTTATCTTTTACTTCAATACCCTATGGTTACTCCCCTATGCTTGTAAAAAAAGAAAAAAACATATCTATTACCTCGGCAACGTCTCGATGATTATCGTTTTGGCTATGGTGATACACATTTGCATGCTGTTGATAGCCAATCGTGAGACGAGCTCCAGCCAGATGTATATACAAGGATCTTGGGATCATCTCGCATACATCCTACGAAAGATGCCGGTGCTAGCACTCTCTACTTGTATTGCCACGCTGATCTATTTATCCTTCAGATGGAATGCCATGGAGATGGCAAAACAAAAGGCTGTGATAGCACAGCAGGAAGAAGAGGTGAAGCGCAAGGATGCAGAGGCCAGACAAGCAGCCGCTGAACTGCAGACCTTGCAGACACAGATATCTCCTCACGTTATGCTCAATACCCTGAACAACATCTATGCGCTGATTGACTTTGATAAAGAGAAAGCACAGCATACAGTGGTATCACTGAGTAAGGTGTTAGGATCCATGCTGTACACCAGACTGGAGACAGCTATTAATCTGAAAGATGAGGTGGTGTTTCTGAATCATTTCATAGACTTGATGAAAATACGACTTACCGACAACGTGAAGGTGGATGTGGACTTCCGACTACCGGAGCCCTGTTCACTGAAGATCACTCCTTTCATTTTCGTGTCACTGATAGAAAATGCTTTTAAATATGGTGTATCGGCAGTGGAACCTAGTTTTGTCAAGATCTCGCTGACTGCCGACCAAGAAGCAATAATTTTTTCTGTTTCAAACAGTTACCACCCTACTAACAATGAAACCACCAGCGGTCACGGTATCGGTCTCGAACAGGTGGGAAAACGGCTGGAGCTGATTTACCCTGGGAGATACAAATGGGAAAAGGGATACGACGAGAAAAAATATATATACACCTCAAATATTATTATTTATGATACTGACATGTGCCATTATTGACGATGAGCCATTAGCCGTCGATCTGTTAGCCAGTTACACTAAGAACACGCCAACTCTTGAGTTGACAGGAACCTACAACAATGCCATCACCGCAATTAAGCAATTGCGTGAAGAGCCTGTTGATATCCTCTTTTTAGATATACAAATGCCAGAGCTGAGCGGTTTGGAGTTTGCCACGATATTACCGAAATCCACTAAGGTTATCTTCACTACCGCCTATCAGCAGTATGCGCTCGACAGCTATAAGGTGAACAGCATCGACTACCTCGTCAAGCCCATCACCTATGATGTCTTCCTGAGGTCAGTAGACAAAGCACTAAGCTATTTCGAGGCTGTAAGGAAAAACGAGTCCTTGAAGGAAGAGAAAGCCATCTACGTGAAGAGCGATTACAAGCTGCTGCATCTCACTTTGGATGAGATCCAGTATATAGAGGGACTCAAAGATTATGTGGCCATCCACACGGAGACCAAGGAGGAGCCTGTCCCTTCCCTGATAAACATGAAGCGTATCATGGATTACCTTCCTTCACCCGCGTTTATGCGTGTACATCGTTCCTACATCGTTAACATGCAGAAGATTGATTCCGTGGATCGTAACCGCATTGTGATTGGCGAGAATTTCATTCCTATCTCTGAGAGCTATAAGGATAATGTTTACGGCTACCTCAACAAGCATACTGTGCTCTAAAGGCTCATACTCTGTTTAAGAGTATTTCTTTACTACTATTATGAACGTAATCGTATCTATCGGGACAAGTATAAACACACAAGATAATATACTGGCTGCCAAAGAGATGCTCTCGGCAATGTTCAGAAAGGTTTCGTTTTCATCCACCATGAAGACGAGGCCTGTTAATGGTGATGACAACTACTATTACATCAATTGTTTAGCCATGTTCGATACCACGATGACATACCCACAGCTTAAAAGGTGGTTGAAAGGACGTGAACTGGAATGCGGAAGAGACAAGGAGGATTCCCATGAGGGTTATGTCACCCTGGATATGGATATCCTGGAGTATGACGGCAAACGTTATAAGGCAGACGACTGGCATCTGGAATATAACGTCAGAATGCTTGAAGAGTTACGTAACTGATATAATTTAGAAACCATAAAAAGGATTATTATGAATAGATGTTTTGGTAGCATAGGGATAAAGACAGTGACTCTTCTATGTATCTCAATGATGTCCACAATGACGCTCCGCGCTCAGCAGTATGAGAAGTATTTCACCGATGAGACACTCCGCATCGACTATACTTTCTCAGGAGATGCCTACCAACAGCAGATAGCCGTAGATCAGTTAAACAAGAGTCCTCACTGGTATGGTAAACGACAACGGCTATGTGAGGTTCCCATAGAGGGTAACGGACAGATTATCGTATGCGACCATCATAGTAAAGAAGTGATTTACCGCAATTCCTTCTCTACCCTGTTTCAGGAATGGCTGACATACGATGAGGCGAAATATATCAAGAAATCCTTCGAGAATGTATTTCTCGTTCCCATGCCCAAAGATACGGTGGATGTCACCGTGGTGCTGAACAACAACTATCGTAAGGAGATGACGTCGATGACACATACCGTCATTCCCTCGGATATCCTGATAAGGAAGATTGGCGAGGGGGACATCACTCCCTATGCGACGCTCCTTCCTGCGAAAGATCCCGAACACTGCATTCATATCGCATATATTTCAGAAGGTTATCAAGAGCAGGAGATGGATGTCTTTCTGAATGATGTGAATATCGCCATGGAGTCTCTCTTTGCACATGAGCCCTTCAAGACGATGAAAGACCGTTTTAATATCGTGGCCGTGAAAGCGCCTTCTAAAGATAGCGGCACCAGTGAGCCAGCCAAAGGGATTTGGAAGAATACAGCCTTACACTCACATTTCAACACCTTTTACAGCGATCGTTACCTCACCACCCTCCATCTGAAAGATCTTCATGACTGGTTGGCGGGAATACCTTATGAGCATATTATCATCTTGGTAAATTCTGAGCATTATGGCGGTGGTGGTATCCTCAACAGCTATAATCTCACCTCCACCCATCACTCCAGATACCGTCCGGTGGTGGTTCACGAATTTGGACATTCTTTCTGTGGCTTAGGTGATGAATATGCCTATGAGTCGGAGGATCTCCCCATGTACCCCCCCGAGGTGGAACCCTGGGAGCCCAACCTCACCACCTTGAAGGAATTCTATGGTAAGTGGCAGGATATGATGGATGCCAAGACACCCATCCCTACCCCCACGATGGATATATATATAAATAAGGTGGGAGTTTATGAAGGGGGGGGCTATAGTCTTAAAGGTGTGTATCGCCCTATGCAAGACTGTAGGATGCGCACCAACGAATATCCTGAATTCTGTCCGGTGTGCCATCGTGCACTCGTACGACTCATCGATTTCTACACCAAATAAACTCAGAACGTGAGACATGCATTGTTGATTACCCTGTTGGTGGTATGCTGCACACTCTTCTGCTACCCTGCCTATGGTCAACGTCCACAAAAGAGGAGCACCTCTCCCGACGTGGAACGCTTGGGAAAAGCCCTGGAGTATTTCACCAGCGGGAAATATCATGAGTGTATGCTGATACTGAGCGATCTCGATGAGCAATATGAGTTGAACAGCAGGTTCAGGGCTTTCCTCGGCGTATGCTACTATTATGAGTGGGAATATGAGAAAGCATGCAGTTACCTCGACGAGGTGCTGCCTCTTCTTGAAGCAGTCTCCCCACATGAACGGAGTTTCTATTTCTTTGCAAATGGCGAGAGTCACTTTAACCTTCAACAATACGGGCAAGCAATATCACAATATCAAGAACAGATCAAACTGTGTCATCCTGAAGAGAAAGGAGATGCCTTCTACCGTCTTGGATTCTGCTATATGTTTTTCAACGAATGGACATTGGCACTCGACAACTTTGAACAATCACGGGAATGTTATCAACAATATCTCAACGACGAGGAACATAAAGCACGTATCACGCAGATAGAAAAGATGATTAAAGGATGTAAAAAAAGAATAAAAGAAACCACTGTTGACGTTAACAGCAAAGAGGCAGAATAATTTTAACTAATATTAAACATTCACAAATTACTCATTATCAATGCTTTATAAAAAAGTTACAGAAAGTATAAAAAAAAATCAAAAAAAAAAGAACGTCGTATCAAAAAAATAATTACCTTTGCATCGTTTTAATAAACAAATGATTGTTTTACAGATTTAAAAAGCAAAGAAAATGAAGAAATTAGTTTTTATGTTCGTAGCTATCGCAGCTATCTCTTTCGCATCTTGTGGTAACAAAACAGCTCAGGCTCCTGTAGAGGACACAACAGCTGTTGAGACAGTTGACTCTATTGTTGATTCAGTTGCTGCTGCTGTTGATTCTGTAGTTGCTGAGTAATCTCGAACAAAGTAAAGAGAGAAAACATCCGCCAGGCCTCAGGTCTGGCGGTTATTTTTTATCCCCATCTGTTTTATCGCCATGATCATAACCGATGGGGATTATTAGTTATTCCACTGTCACCGACTTGGCGAGGTTTCGTGGCTGATCCACATTTTTACCCTTGCAGACAGCGATATGATAGGCTAACAACTGTAAGGGGATGGTGGAAATCAAAGGTTCCAGACATTCTAAGGTATCCGGCAATTCTATCACCTCATCAGCAATACGGCTGATCGTATCATCACCCTTACTCACCAAGGCAATAACTTTTCCCTTACGGGCTTTTATCTCCTGAATATTACTCAGCACCTTTTCGTACATGGCATTATGAGTGGCTATCACTACCACCGGCATATCGGAGTCTATTAAGGCTATCGGACCATGCTTCATCTCAGCCGCAGGATAACCCTCGGCATGGATATAACTGATCTCCTTCAGTTTGAGAGCACCCTCCAATGCTACGGGATAACTGTATCCTCTTCCTAAATACAGGAAATTTCGGGCATAGGTAAAGATACGACTCATATCCGCTATTCGGTCGTTGAGTTTCAATACCTCATTCATTTTCCCAGGAATCAGGCTCAACTCCTTCACAATGGTATGATAGTCGGCCATAGCTATCGTCCCTTTCTCTTTGGCCAATGCCAGGGCAAGCATCATCAACACAGTGATCTGTCCGGTAAAGGCCTTTGTGGAAGCAACACCTATCTCCGGTCCCACATGAATATACGAGCCAGTATCTGTAGCTCTCGGAATACTTGAACCGATCGCGTTACAGATGCCGTAAATAAAAGCACCTGCACGCTTAGCCAACTCCACGGCTGCCAAGGTATCAGCAGTCTCACCACTTTGCGAGATAGCAATCACCACATCATCTTTGTTGACGACAGGATGACGATAACGGAACTCCGAGGCATATTCCACCTCCACAGGGATCCTGCATAGATTCTCTATCATCTGCTTTCCAATCAATCCGGCATGCCACGACGTACCGCAAGCCACAATGACGACACGCTTGGCCTCCAGTAGCTGCCGTTTGTAATCAATGACGGCACTCAGCGTAACATTATCAGCATCTGTGTTCACACGGCCACGCATACAGTTCGTGATACACTCCGGTTGTTCGAAAATTTCCTTCAACATAAAATGGGGATAACCACCCTTCTCTATCTGACCGAGGTTCAGGTCCACCGTCTTAATCTCGGGGGATATCTCACGATTACTGATACTATAGATTTTCAGTGCCTCTCCACGTTTCAAGACAGCGATATGTCCATCCTCAAGATATACCACCTGATCGGTGTATTCAATGATCGGGCTGGCATCTGAACCCAAGAAGAACTCATCCTCACCAACGCCTACCACCAGCGGACTCTGTTTGCGTGCGGCGATAATCGTATCTGGATGACGAATGTCCAACACGGCGATGGCATAAGCACCTATCACCATGTGTAACGACAACTGGACGGCAGTAAGCAAGTCCACTTTCTTCTTCTCCTGCACATATTCGATAAGCTGCACGAGCACCTCCGTGTCAGTATCACTACGGAAGGTCACACCTTTCTGCATGAGGTTCTTCTTCAGCAAGGCATAGTTCTCAATAATACCATTGTGGATAATTGCCAGGTTCTTTGACGACGAATAATGTGGATGGGCATTCAGTGAGGACGGCTCTCCATGGGTGGCCCATCGGGTATGGGCTATACCTACCACTCCACTGATATCCTTATCCGAACAGTAGTCCTCCAACATGCTCACCTTTCCTTTCGTTTTATACACATTGAGGGCGCTACTGTCGTTAATCAAGGCCACTCCCGCACTGTCATAGCCACGATATTCCAAACGTTTCAAACCCTTTATAAGAATCGGATATGCTTCATGCGTTCCGATATATCCAACAATTCCACACATATTCTATATATTTATAAACCTTCAACTTAACACCATCATTTTTCCGTTTTGCAACACTCGGAAGTAATTTCCAACTATCGATTATCTCACAATATTCACTATCAGTGTGGTGACTGATGCCAAGAAACTGAACACCGAGAACCATATCGACACACTGTTGATTTTCGAACTGTTGATTTTCGTCTTGTTCTGCTCCACATACACCACATCATTTTGCTGCAGATAATAATAAGGTGAGTTCAGCAGATGTCCATCCGTGAGGTCGATACGAGCAATCTGTTTCCTTCCTTTTTCATCCAAGCGTATGAGCATCACATTGTTACGCTTTCCATACATCGTGAGGTCGCCAGCCTGGGCAATGGCCTCTAATATTGTTATCTTGTCACTGGCAACATGCAGGGTGCCGGGATTTTTCACCTCCCCGATCACGGTGACACGATAACCAGACAAACGAACGGTCACCACAGGGTGCTCTTTGACAGACAGATAAGGAGCTATCTTCTGGCTTATCAGCCGTTCGCATTCTCTTTTGGTGAGCCCGCCCACATGGAGAGTCCCCACCACGGGGAATCTTATCTCACCTTGTTTGTCCACCAGATAACTCAACAGCATATCACTGTTACCGTTGGTGAGCCCCTGTTGTCCTCCTATCACCGGGTTGAAAGGTCTCCCCGCATCGGGATCTGTGGTATTTACAATAATGGTAAGCTCATCATTGGGCATGATACGGGCGTCATAATGCCCCTCCTCACTCGGCGTGATCGTATCTGCTCCTTGCAGATAGATAACCTTCTCCTTACTGCCACAACCGGCTAACACTAACATAACGAACATCAAAAAAATAATATTGTCTTTCATAACTATTATAATTTAAAATTTCTGGCAAAATTACAAATTTAAATTGAAGAACAATAAAAAACTACGCTTTTGTGATTATAATGCTAATGAAAACTTTATTTTATTAGCAAGATTATTTTTTAATGTGCTGTTGGATGGAAAGAAAACACATGAAGGTGTCCAAAAGACTTTAGACAAAAAAATCCCAAGGCAAGCCTTGGGATCATATGATGAGAGCATGGGGGAAAATCAGAAGTTGAAATACCTCTTTGCATTATTGTAGCTGATATCCTCCACCATACGATAAAGACTATCTAAGTCGTTAGGCAGCAAACCCTTCTCTACGTCATTGCCGAGCAGGTTGCAGAGCAAACGGCGGAAATATTCATGACGGGGATAAGAAAGGAACGAGCGGCTGTCGGTGAGCATACCCACAAAGCGGCTCAGCAGTCCTAATACGGACAGGGCATTCATCTGGCGCTCCATACCATCCAGCTGATCGTTGAACCACCAGCCGGAGCCAAACTGTATCTTACCTGGGCAACTTCCATCCTGGAAGTTACCGAGCATCGTAGCTATCACCTCGTTGGCACAGGGGTTCAGAGTATAGAGGATCGTACGGGTAAGTTTACCTTCCATGTTCAGTTCATTGAGGAAGTGACTCATCGCCTTGGCAGTATTGAACTCACCGATGGAGTCGAAGCCCGTGTCAGGACCTAACTGGTTGTACATCTTCGTGTTATTATCACGTATGGCACCATAGTGATATTGCTGTGTCCAGCCTGCCTCACAGTCCATGATGGCACAGAGACGCAGGAAGCAGTGCTTATACTGTCGGGTCTCATAGACACTCAGTGGTTCCTTCTTCATTGCCTTGGTGAAGATTGCCTCGATCTCAGCGTCGGCATAGGGCTCATCATAGAACTCCTCGATACCATGGTCGCTCAGGCGACTGCCCATGGAATGGAAGAAGTCATGACGTTTCTGTAGGGCATCCATCATATCCTTAAAGGTGGTAATGGTGACTCCAGCCACCTCTCCTAACTGATTGACATAGTCAGCATATTCCGGCTTCTCGATGTTCATCGCCTTATCAGGACGCCATGCAGGAATCATCCGTGGATCTTTTTCACCCTTGTCGGCAGCATAGGCGATATGATAACGCAGGTCGTCAACGGGGTCGTCGGTGGTGCACACCGTCTCCACATGATATCGGCGCATAAAGCCACGGGCTGTGTATTCCGGATCGTTGGCGAGTTTGTCATTACACTCGTCGAAGATCTCCCGTGCCGTCTTCGGGCTCAGCAGTTTGGTGATGCCGAAGGCGGTCTTCAGCTCCAGGTGTGTCCAGTGATACAGAGGGTTACGGAAAGTATACGGCACTGTCTCGGCCCATTTCTCGAATTTCTCCCAGTCGGTGGTATCCTTACCAGTGCAATAGCGCTCGTCCACACCATTGGTACGCATAGCTCTCCACTTATAGTGGTCACCTCCTAGCCATAACTCGGTGATACTCTTAAACTTGTGGTCACTAGCCACCATCTCAGGTATCAAGTGACAGTGATAATCGATAATTGGCATCTTAGATGCGTGATTGTGGAATAGGTCCTGCGCGGTAGCTGTCTCGAGCAGGAAGTTGTCGTCCATAAATTGTTTCATACTGGTATATTGTTTTTAAGCATTATTGAATTTCTTGCAAATATAAGTTATTTTTTTGGAATTACGAAGTTTTTAATTTATATTTGCACAATTATTTACGTAAACGATGTTATCATTGTATCATGTTAAGAACAGGAAAAGTATTGTTGATATATACGGGTGGGACGATAGGTATGGACATCAATCCGTCCACAGGGTCGCTCGAGCCGCTCGACTTCCATCACATTGTAGAACAGGTTCCTGAGTTTGACACCATAGCGACATCCATCGATGTTTACCAGTTCACACCTCCCATCGACTCCTCGGATATGACACCGCAGATGTGGGAGCAGATCGTGAGAATCATCGCCGAAGGGTATCAGCGCTACGATGGTTTTGTAATCCTCCACGGCACTGACACCATGGCCTTTACTGCCTCAGCTCTGTCGTTTATGCTGGAGAACCTGACCAAACCGGTGATCCTTACCGGTTCGCAGTTGCCTATCGGACAGCTACGTACAGACGGAAAAGAGAATCTAGTGACTAGCATTGAGATTGCCGCCGCTCATCATGACGATGGAACACCTATTGTTCCAGAGGTATGTATCTACTTCAATGGCAGTCTGTTGCGTGGTAATCGCTCAACAAAGACTAATGCTGATGGTTTTAATGCTTTCGATAGTTTCAACTACCCCCATTTGGCGGATGCGGGCATCAATATTGTCTATCACGAGGAGCATATCCTGAAGCCCGACTTCTCCAAACCGATGATTCCTCATTATGCCTCCGATCCGGATATCGTCGTGTTCACCCTCTTCCCAGGCATACAAGACCACATCGTAAGGAACATGCTCGATATCCCGGAGATAAAAGGCATCGTGATGCGGTCGTATGGCAGTGGCAACGCCCCACAGAAGCCATGGCTGCTGAATCTTCTCAAAGAGGCGGCCGACAGGGGTGTCAACATTATCAATATCAGTCAGTGTGCGGCAGGCACGGTGGAGATGGCACGATACGACACAGGCTTTCACCTGAAGAATGCGGGGGTTATCTCCGGCTATGACGGCACGGTGGAGAGTGCTGTCGCCAAACTGATGTATCTTCAGGGTAACTTCCAGGATCCGGAGACTATCCGCTATCATCTCAACCAGAATCTCCGGGGGGAGATCACCATATAAAACATAGAGAGGGACCAGCAGATGCCGACAAGTATCATTCCCCTGAGAAGATGCTGTTCGTCACGACCTTGTTTCACGGTCCATCGGATTGTCATTAACAACAAAGAAACCGAGTAAGTAAAACATTATTAATTTAAAAACAATAAGCATTATGAAAGAGTTAAAAGGAACAAAGACAGAGAAAAACCTGCAGGAAGCTTTTGCAGGTGAGAGTATGGCACGTAACAAATACACATACTTTGCCTCCAAGGCCAAGAAAGACGGTTATGTACAGATTGCTGCCATCTTCGAGGAGACGGCGGCCAATGAGAAAGAGCATGCCAAGATGTGGTATAAGCTGCTCAATGGCGGTAAGGTGAGCGATACATTGACCAACCTCGCCTCAGCTGCTGAGGGTGAGAACTTCGAGTGGACGGATATGTATGACCGCATGGCACAGGAAGCAGACGAGGAAGGATTCCCCGAGATTGCCGAGAAGTTCCGTGGCGTGGCTGCCATCGAGAAGCATCATGAGGAGCGTTATCGCAAACTATTGCAGAATATCAAGGACGCCATCGTTTTCTCACGTGATGGTGAAATGATCTGGCAGTGTGCCAACTGCGGACATATCGTTATCGGCAGGCAGGCGCCAGAGAAATGCCCGGTATGCGATCATCCGCAGAGCTATTTCCACCTCAAGGCTGAAAACTATTAAGAGTGAAGAAATAATCGTTAATAGTTATAACGAACAGTTCATCGACTACGGGGACGGGCTCATCCTACGAACAGAGTCTGTCCCCATATTATTTCCAAGGCCTAATTATAGAGCGAACCGAACACAATAAGTTTGCTTATTGCTGAGGTTCGGCCGTTCATTGCGGCAAAGCCGTAACCCCTAAGCTACCTGTAGGTAAAACTCGACCCCCCCACAAACTCACGCATGATCGACGTGGGCGGTATCTCCTTGTCGCTCACCGGCAGGAAATAATGTATGAACTTCAGCAGGCGGTGTGCCTCCGCATACTCCGCACAGTTTTTCGGCACCGACGACAGGATAATCTCCGCATGGGTACGCAACACCGCAAACTCGATATTCAGCGCAGAGTTGAACATCACATCGGCTGTCTCCTGATATGGAAAGATCCACTGCTCCTCCGCGGCACACACGTTCTTCCACTGACTAATGGTCTCACGCGCGGTGAAAGCCCCTTTGTTATAGTCACGGATGATACGCCGCAGCAGACGGTTGTCACGGGTGGGCACCCAGTTGTGCTCATCCAATGAAATACTCGTCAGCGCCGACACATAGATCTTAAACTTCCACTCATCTGGAATCTGGTCAGTGAGCTTGGGGTTCAACGCATGGATACCCTCGATGATCAGCACCGTATCATCACCCAGCTGTAGTGTTCTCCCGTTATATTCCCTTTTGCCTGTCACGAAATTATATTCCGGCACCTCCACCTTTTCACCGTTCATCAGACGGTTCACATGCTCCTCCATCAGATGGTAGTCAACGGTCTCAATATTATCGAAGTCATAGTCACCGTTGGGCAACAGCGGTGTATCCACACGGTTTACGAAATAGTCATCGGTAGAGAACGAGATCGGCCGCAGTCCACAGGCCTTTAGCTGCACCGACAGCCGTTTGCAGAAAGTGGTCTTTCCCGAGCTTGAAGGACCAGTGATGAGCACCAATCGTATAGGGTTCTCCTTACTACGGAAGCGTTCATCGATGGTCTCGGCAATCTTCACGATTTTCTTCTCCTGCAATGCCTCGCTTACCTGTATCAGTTCCGATGCCTCCCCCTTAAGAATTGCCTCGTTCACATCACCGGCATGCGCCAGACGCATGATCACATCCCATTTCACCTTCTCCGCAAAGACCTCAAAGGTACGGGGCATATCCTCAAAAGCGCCCAACACCAGGGGATTGTGACGGTCGGGCACCCGTAAGAGCAGTCCCTCGTGGTAACGCTCCAAGTCAAAGACCTTCAGATAACCGGCGGAGGGCACCAACGGACCGTAATAGTAATCCACGGTATCACCGAGCATATAATAGTCGCTGTACACCTGTCCGCTGGTCTCCAACAGCTTCACCTTATCCATAAAGCCATGCTCCGAGAAAATACGTATCGCCTCCTCCGTCACCGCCTCCGTGCGTCTGAAGGGTAAGTCGAGACTGACAATCTCCCTCATCCGGTCACGGATCTTTGCCACGTCCTCATCCGTCAGCTTCTCATTGTCTCTTTTTTTAAAATTACAGTAATAACCTCGCGAGAGGAAATGCTCGATGAAGAGTTTACTGTCCGGGAATACATCGATGCACGCCTTGTAGAGCACAAAACAGAGGGAGCGCACATAGACGCGCCGCCCACTACCCTCCCGTGCGTCGAGAAACTCCACGTCACGATTCTGATAGAGCCGGAATTTCAGCCCCTGTGAGGTGTTGTTCACCTTAGCCGACACCACCGGATAGAGCATGTCGAGTTCCTCGGAAAACTCGTTATACACATCGATCAATGAGGTTCCTTCCGGAAAACTCTTCGTGGTGTTGATATTCTTACAGCGGATTTGTAGCATGGTAATGTTGATAATCTTTGGGGGTAAACAATTCTTTCCGCAAAGTTAATATTCTCTTTCCGAAAAACCAAAAAAAACATTTTGTTTTTATCTCGGGAAATGTTTTTAGTTTACCATGCTTCTATGGATATAAATCTTCACAAATTAACGAAGAAACAGAGGCGATTCTTTCTCACTTTTTCAGATTTTTTGTATCTTCGCAGAAAATAATATACAAATCATGAAAGAACCAGAGAACACCTACATTCACGTGATACGACAGTTCTGCATCAGCGGAACGGTGACCGGCGCGACACCCTTCGGCAACGGACATATCAACGACACTATACGGGTAACGACACAAGAGAAGGAGACGCCCGACTATATTTTGCAGCGTATCAACCACCATATCTTTTGGGATGTGGAACTGCTCATGAGGAATATCATCGCCGTGACGGAGCATATACGTAAGAAGCTAACGGAGAAGGGGATAGAGGATGTGGACAGACATGTGTTGCATTTCCTGCCCACCCATCAAGGGCAGTTCTACTATTATGACGGCACCTCTTACTGGCGGATGATGCTCCTCATCCCGCAGTCGTATTCCTACGATTTGGTGAACGCCGAGTATTCTCACTTCGCCGGACTGGCATTCGGCGACTTTCAGAATATGCTTGCCGATATTCCCGTGGAGCTGGATGAGGTGATTCCCAACTTCCATAATATGGAATACCGTCTGGAGGAGTTACGGCAGGCTGTCTATGACGACCGCGCCGGCCGTGTTGCGGAGGTGCGTCCTCTTCTCGATGCCCTCGAGGAGCGTGCCGGTCAGATGTGCGAGGGAGAGTGTCTCTACCGTCAGGGGCTCCTTCCCAAACGTATCTGTCACTGCGACACGAAGGTCAACAATATCCTTTTCGACGAGAAGGGGCAAGTGTTGTGTGTCATCGACCTCGACACGGTGATGCCCAACTTCATCTTCTCCGACTTCGGTGACTTCCTCCGTACGGCGGCGAGCACGGCGGCTGAAGATGAGCCGGATATCAGTAAGATAGAATTCAACATGGAGATTTTCGAGGCGTTCACCCGTGGTTACCTGCAGAAGGCACGGTTTCTCACCGACATAGAGATTGCTCACCTACCTTTTGCCGCCGCACTCTTCCCCTATATGCAGACCGTGCGGTTCCTTGGCGACTATCTCAATGGTGATACCTATTACAAGACGTCCTACCCGGGTCATAACCTGGTACGGTCGAGGGCACAGTTCCGTCTCCTCGAGCGTGTGGAAGCCCACCTGCCCCAGATGAGGGACTTCATCAGCAAGCTGTAATCACAGCTTCACGTTAGAGATATCCACGAGATTATTCACGATGGCGAAGATCGTCAGGCCGGCAGCACTATGTATCTGTAACTTCCTGGCGATATTCCTTCGGTGCGTGATCACCGTATTGGTAGAGATAAACAGATGATCTGCTATCTCCTTGTTCGACATTCCCTGCACAAGAGAGACAATCACCTCTTTCTCACGCTCCGACAATGACTCTTGGTTATCCTGTCCTTTTATCATCTGAGAGATTTTCGATGTCACGTCACTCCTTTTCTGTTGTCGTTCCAAGCGCTGGATAGCGGGAGCAAAGATATAGTCCTCCACCTCCGCATGCTGTCCGAGCCACTCCTCGTTCTTATAGAGGTCGAAGAGCACCCTTGTGAGTTTGTTGTTCCGCTGATTGTCGCTGGGAAGGTATTTGATGATGACGTTCTTCAGTTCCCTCAGGCGTTGCGTGGTTTGTCCGTGATGCTTGGAGAACATCTCGATATTATAGTCGTCGGTAGGCAGGCTGTTCAGCAGTTTGTCCACATACGGGAAGAGGTTATGCTCCTCATATTTCATATGTGTTCGTATCTCGTGCGCGTACGCGTCGTACATTTTCATTATAAGCCGTGCTACGTTATCGTTCTCGTCAAGAGCCTCTTTCAGAGCCTTACGTATGTCTGGCAACTGGAAGTCGAGGTAATATGTATGTGACGACTTAAGGTAATGTAGCAGTGTGGAAATGGAGATACGGTCTGACTGCTCCATGTCACGGTATCCGTTGATGGAGAAGTTGACCACTGCGAGGAAGGTGTAGGTATCCACGTTTTGGTGTTCGCACACCTCCCTTACAGTCTTGTCACCGAATCCCATATTGATACCGAAGTGTCTCAGGCTTTCCAGAATATTATAATTGTCGGAGATAAGGTTGATCATTTTATCGTCCGCCTCATACATCTTCAGATTTTTCATACCCTATTCCATCAATTACTTTGCATATGCCACGCTGCGTGTCTCACGGATTACGGTGATTTTCACCTGTCCCGGATACGTCATCTCATTTTGAATCTTCGTAGCGATCTCTCCGGAGAGGGCTTCCGTTTCCTTGTCATCCATTTTGTCGGCGCCGACGATAACGCGCAGTTCTCTACCCGCCTGGATAGCGTATGTCTTTGTCACGCCTGGGTAGCTCATGGCGATGGCCTCCAAGTCATTGAGTCGCTTGATATATGCCTCTACAATCTCACGGCGTGCTCCCGGTCGGGCGCCGGAGATAGCATCGCACACCTGGACGATAGGTGCCAGCAGTGTCTGCATATCCATCTCGTCGTGGTGAGCTCCGATGGCGTTACAGATATCGGGTTTCTCCTTATATTTCTCAGCAAGCTTCGCACCGTAGATGGCGTGTGGCAGTTCACTCTCCTCATCGGGCACCTTACCGATGTCGTGGAGCAGTCCGGCGCGCTTTGCCTTCTTCGGGTTGAGCCCGAGTTCCGAGGCCATCACCGCACAGAGGTTGGCTGTTTCCCGTGCGTGCTGGAGTAGGTTCTGTCCGTAGCTGCTGCGGTATTTCATCTTACCGATCATACGTATCAGTTCGGGATGCAGGCCGTGGATACCCAGGTCTATAGCGGTGCGCTTACCGGTCTCCACCACTTCGTTCTCCAGTTGTTTCTTAACCTTTGCCACCACCTCTTCGATGCGGGCGGGGTGTATTCGTCCATCGGCCACCAGTTGATGGAGAGCCAATCGGCATACTTCCCTGCGGATGGGATCGAAGGCGCTGATGACAATAGCCTCCGGGGTGTCATCGACAACGATTTCCACGCCGGTAGCAGCTTCTAGGGCACGGATGTTTCTTCCCTCACGGCCGATGATACGTCCTTTCACCTCGTCGTTCTCGATATGGAACACGCTCACGGAGTTCTCGATGGCTGTCTCGGTTGCCACCCTTTGAATTGTCTGTATGACGATCTTCTTTGCCTGTGCGTTGGCGTTGAGCTTTGCCTCGTCCATGATCTCGTTCACGTAGCTGGCTGCATCCATACGCGCCTCGTCTTTCAGGCTTTCCACCAGTCGTGCCTTTGCCTCCTCAGCGCTCAGCCCGCTGAGTTCTTCCAGTTTCTCGCGCTCTTTCAGTTGCATCTTCTCCAGTTCCTCGTTTTTTATCTGGAGCATTTTTTTCTCGTTGTCGATGCGTGTCTGCATCTGCTCTACCTCTTGTTTTTTCCTTCCGAGGTCTTCCTGTCGCTGGTTCAGACCGATCTCACGCTGTTTGAGCCGGTTCTCGTTCTGTTGGATCTTCTGGTTACGTTGTTGCACCTCTTTTTCCAGTTCTGATTTCTTGTTCAGGAATTTCTCCTTCACCTCCAACAGTTTTTTCTCTTTGAGCACTTCCGATTCTTTCTCGGCTGCAGCAATCATCTCCTTGTATTTTCCGTTCACAAAGTTACGGAACATCCAGTATCCGCAGCTCGTGCCGACGGCGAGTGCCACGGCAGCTGCTATTATCGTAATAACCATTTTGTATATATATATGTTAATATTCTCTACAACGCCTCTTCTATCTCCTGGGTCAATTTCTTGAGAATATTATCATATTCGCTGGTATCGTTATTGTCCTTGTTTTTCTCATATCTCAGGGCAATATCGACCATTGCGAAGTACAGTATTTCCTTTTCGCTTTTTCTATTTTTGAAGATATCCGAATAGGTATTCACCGTACTTGTAATAAGTTTTGCCGCCTGACGATAGAAGTACTCATCCTCGCGTTTGATATTCACGGGAATCTCCGTATCATAGACGTGCAGCCTTATATGTAATTTATCTTTCTCTTCTGCCATTGCACCAGTTTGGATAGAACTGTTTGCCGTCTTGCGGCTGATTTCATTTCGCATCGTGCGTCCTTTTACCGGAGCGCTCTTTGCGTTTACTCTTCTCTACCTCCGAGCAGGGTGATACATTTGTTCACTTCCCGTATCAGTTTATTCAGCCGGCGTTTCGACTGCTCGATGTCGCCGTCGGTCACCTCCACGAGTCGTGCTGTTTTCAGGCTCTCGTAATCGTTCTTGGCCTGTTCCAACTTTCTGTTGAGCCTTGCTATCTCCCGGTCGCTTCTCTCTATCTGCGCTTCAAGTTCTTTATTCTTCTCCTTCATCTCTTTATATAGAAGGACAAGCTGCCGCATACGGGTAGTAAACAAAGTTAATATTTTGTTGTCTTCAGGCATATCACGATTAAATTGCGTACAAATGTAAGAATTTTATTTTTAATTCACAAATTTATTGAACATTTTTTTATAAAATCCCAATTTTTAATAAGTTGAGGGGGTAAAAGCGGGATGCTATCCTTCACTCTGTTTTGTCAGGTAGAAGAAAAGCAATAAGACAATTATTCCATACGGAAGAACGAGAAAGAGTGAGGTTACGCCTCACTCTTTTTAGGTTCCTTCTTCGCCAGCATCACCAGATGATAAACGAAGTCAGTGATCCATTTCTGAGTGAATCCCAGGCGTTTGTTATACGTTCTCACGGCCATCACCGTCTTTACCACAGCCGCGTCCTTATAGTCGTTCTTCGTGAAGATATCTCCCACTGTCTTCTCTGTCATCGCATAGATTGTCTTCTTGAAAAACGACGGCATCCTGAGTTTAAACTTCATCAGGTTTCCGGTGAGCATCATCAGGTCCTGTGTCATGTTCTGGAACTGTATCAGATACCCCTGTACGTCCTGCACTTTCCGGCAGTTCTTCTTCACGCTCTGGTCTATCTCTTTGAAGAATGTCTCGTCCACCTTGTAGATATCCTGCACCATCTTCCTGCACTGTCGGCGCTCTGCCACGCCCAGTTTGTTACGTTCGGTGGCCACGTGCAGTGTTGACTTGAACATTCTCAGGTCGGGGAGTGCCGCGAGGTTGGTGATTCCCGCGTTCTCTGCTATTGCTGCCTGGAAATACACGCGGATGAGGGTCATGAAGTCCTCCATGCCACCTGTCTTACTCTCATTATTTTTCTTAAACCATTTATTCCAAAATGCCATAATATATATGTGTTTATTGTTTCATCCTCTTCCGCGCCTTATCGTGATCCGGTGCTGAAAGCTTTGCTTTTTCATCGCGATAACGGTTATATGCTCAGATTATCGTGCGAAGCGGACGCGGCAAGCCAGTTTATCGCTGATGTGCTGCGCTCACCACAGCGAAGTCTTAAAATCCGAACTGACTTGCAAAATTACTCTATTTACGTCAATTATCAAAAAAAACTTCAAAGAATTAACAAAAAAACCTTGTCCTTTCAAATAATATTGTATCTTTGTCGCAGAATAACTAAAAACAACATTATGAAAGGAATTGTATTAGCAGGCGGCAGCGGCACCCGCCTCTACCCTATCACAAAAGGCATCAGCAAGCAGTTGATTCCCATTTTCGACAAGCCGATGATCTACTATCCCATCTCCGTGTTGCTGCACGCCGGCATCCGTGAGATTCTCATTATCTCCACCCCTTACGACCTCCCTGCTTTCCGCAGGCTGTTAGGCGACGGCAGTGACTTTGGCGTATGTTTCGAGTATGCCGAACAGCCTAGTCCCGACGGGTTAGCTCAGGCATTCATCATTGGTGAGCAGTTCATTGGCAACGACAGTGTATGTCTCGTCTTGGGAGACAACATATTCCATGGCACCGGTTTTGCCCAGTTGGTACGTCAAAGTGTCGTCGATGCCGAGGAGCGAGAGTTATCCACTGTTTTCGGCTATTGGGTAAACGACCCTCAGCGTTACGGTGTCGCCGAGTTTGATGCCAGCGGCCGTTGTCTGAGTATTGAGGAGAAACCCTATGAACCCAAGAGCAACTATGCTGTGGTAGGGCTTTATTTCTATCCTAACAGTGTTGTCGATATTGCCAAGCATATCAAGCCCAGTGCCCGTGGGGAGTTGGAGATTACCACTGTCAATCAGGAGTATCTCCGTCGTGGCACCCTTCAGGTGAAGCCACTGCAGCGTGGCTTTGCATGGCTCGACACCGGCACTCACGACAGTCTCTCTGAGGCCTCCACCTTCATCGAGGTCATCGAGAAGCGTCAGGGGCTGAAGATAGCCTGTCTCGAGGAGATCGCCTTCCACAACGGATGGATCACTGCCGACCAGCTGCGCCAAAATGCCCTCCCCATGGCGAAAAACGACTACGGACAGTACCTTCTGAGAATGATCGAGTAGAGAAAGAGGGGAAAATTCACGATTTGTCAATACACACAATAAACACTATGGAAAACAGAATAAGAAACAATGAAGAGAAAAGGGAAGATTACGCATCTTTCTTCAATTTTGATGTGATAACAAAGATAATAACCTCTTATTGGCAATGGTTCCTATTGTCGATGATAGTAAGTTTGTGTATATCCTACACCTATTTAAGATATACTCCACCTGTATATAGAGTCATCACAAAAATGCTCATCAAAGAAGACGAAGGAAACAAAAAGAATAATCTTCAGAATATCACCAACCTGGGAATTATCTCTCAAAACTACGGATTAGAAAATGAGAAACAGATCATCTCTTCCAGCATTATTGCAGAAAAAGCGATAACAGATCTTAAATTGTATGTCAACTATAAAGAAATCGGAAAGGTCTTTCATAATATATTATATGATAAGAAACCTTTCTACATTGACATCGATTCAGATCATTTAAAAAAGATAGACCAACCCGTACAGATTAACGTCAAATATTCCAATCGTCTGTTTCACATCTCAGTGACCTATTACCTTCCTACAGAGAATCATAATGTCAAGGGTCCATACCTATTAAAGAAGACTTCAGACAGATTGCCATTGAAGATTAACACACAAGTAGGCATGTTGACTATTCGTCCTAACCCGGATACAAGACTGAATGAAGATATAAATATACTGGCTACTATCCAGTCTCCTCAAGTCGTTGCAGGAAACTACTCTAATAGATTATCCGTGGAACCTACCTCCGAAGGCTCTTCTGTTATCAAACTCATGGTCAGTGATAAGGTTCCACAGCGAGCTGTTGATTTTCTGCGGCAGCTAATCCTCTGTTACAACCAACAGGCCAATGAAGACAAAAATGAGGTAGCTGCCAGGACAGAACAGTTTATTAATGACAGATTGGCTATTATTCACGAAGAACTGGGATCTACCGATGGTCATCTGGAGCAGTATAAACGTAGGAATCAATTAGTTGAACTGAAGACAAATGCCCAGGAATCATCAAAGAATGAGACATTATTTAAACAAAGGCTCAAGGATGCCAACACCCAAATAGTATTATTAGAAGAAATAGAGCGCGTGATAGACCAACAAGACATTACCACGCTGCTTCCACAGATAGGTATACAAGACGTCTCTTCCACTTCCTTAATAGATGAATATAATAAGACCGTTATGAACAGGAACCGTTTACTCCAATCTGCATCGGAACATAGTCCTACAGTAGAGCCACTTACCTGCCGAATAACAGAATTGTCTCATTCTATCCGTACCTCTCTCCGACAGGCAAGAAACAAAGCAACCATTCTCCGAGATGCCATCGCAGAGCAGTACGGACAATATGCTCATGAGATTAACAATTCTCCAAGACAAGAAAGGGTCTTAACACAGATTAGCAGGCAACAGGAAGTGAAAAGCGGTCTCTATCTGATGTTACTACAGAAAAGAGAAGAAAATACCATTTCATTAGCTGCCACTGTGGACAAGGGAAAAATGATTGAAAGACCGACAATCGCAGGTATTATAAAACCACGAGGCATGATTATTTATCCTCTGGCACTATTATTAGGATTACTTTTCCCAGCCCTCTTTTTCTACATCCGGCAATATCTCAAAAAAAATATTGATAATCATGAAGATGTACTATCTCTCACCCACCTTCCCATCGTGGCGGACATCCCTTTGGCTCATTCCAAAGAAAACACTTCTTACATTGTAGTTCATGAGAATGAGAATAGTCTTATTGAAGAAAGCTATAGATACCTTCGCACGAATATTCTATTTATGCTAAATAATGAAGAAAAGGTTATACTGTTTACATCAACAAGTTGCGAGGAGGGAAAATCTTTCAATGCTGTTAATACCGCCATGAGTTTCGCCTTATTAGGAAAAAAAATCATATTAGTAGGTTTGGATATCCGAAAGCCACAATTAGAAAAAATCTTCGGTATTGACAAACACACAAAAGGGATTACGAATCTTTTAATGTTAAAGAACCCTACCAATGAACAGATCAAAGACCATGTCATACCATCTTCCATTCATGATAATCTGCATCTTCTGTTAACAGGAACCATTCCGCCCAACCCGGCAGAGCTGTTGGCACGACCTTCTTTAGAAACAATTTTTCAATATCTATGTCAGGAATACGATTATGTGATTGTCGATGCTGCACCTGTAGGTTTAGTTACAGATACCTTAATCATCGGAAGAATCTGCGACCTTACCATATATGTCATCAGATCACATCATACAATGAAAAACAGTTTTGAACTGATAAACAATCTGGAAAGTGATAAGAAATTACCACACATGAGCTTACTATTGAATGGAATTGAGCTTGCAAACAATAAGGATAACCAGTTTTATGGCTATGGACAATATGGTAAGTTTAATTCCTGCGGGTATAATATAGATACTAAAACCTTATAAAAATGATCATAGCTATTGATTTTGACGGAACAATTGTTGAACATAAATACCCTCATATTGGCAAAGAGATTCCTTTTGCCACTGATACAATAAAACAATTGATTCTTGAAGGACATCAAATAATACTATGGACTGTTCGAGAAGGAAAAATCCTCGATGAAGCAATAGAGTGGTGTCTATCACGTGGAATCTCTTTTTATTCAGTCAATAAAAACTATCCTGAAGAACAATTTAATAATAAACCCATTTGTTGTAAAAAGATAATGGCAGATTTATATATTGATGATCGAAACATTGGGGGTATTCCTGATTGGGGAATAATCTATCAGATTATAAGCAATAAAAATAATCATTTTTCAACTCACCATGAAAGAGGAAACCACCCAAGACAATCATGGTGGAAAACTTTACTAAAATAAAATTATTATGGCTCCAGCACATTATTTCATATTTTTTTCTTTTATACTTTCAGCTTTACTTGGATTCATCATAATGCCAAAGCTATTGATCATTTCCCATAAGCACCATCTTTATGATTATCCTGACAAACGGAAGATACACAATATTCCTATACCAAGATTGGGCGGTGTAATTTTCTTTCCTGTGATTATTATAACAATGGCATTTCTTATGGGAACACGCTTTCATTTAGGATTCGAAATAATTTATATTCCTAAGCTGGTTGTTCTTACAGAATTTCTTTTTTTATTATGTGGATCCTGCATATTATTTATCGTTGGAATAAAGGATGATTTAGTTGGAATATCATATCAATGGAAATTTATTGCGCAAATTATATGCGGAATATTACTTGCTTTTGCGGGCCTTTGGATGCATAATTGTAATGGTTTGTTAGGAGTTCATCTTATAAAAGCTCGCTATGGATATCTATTAACAATTATAATAGTTGTTTATATCATAAACTCTTTTAATCTCATTGATGGTATAGATGGGTTAGCTTCTGGACTGGCATGTATTTCATTAACAACATTAGGATTAATATTCATCCATGAAAAACTGTTGATCTATGCTTTGATGTCATTTTCAACATTAGGGGTTATTCTTCCGTTTAGTATTTATAATGTATTTGGTAATCAAGAAAAAGGACAAAAGATATTTATGGGAGATACAGGCACGTTAACAATAGGATATATTCTTAGTTTTCTTATTCTAAAGGTTAATATGATAGATACAGATCCGCTAAACAAGAACTATTCTCTCATTACTTTGAGTTCGATGATTGTTCCATTATTTGATGTTATCAGAGTTTTCATCTTTCGAATTTCAAATCATAGAAACCCTTTTCTTCCCGATAATAATCATATACATCATATTTTATTAAAAACAGGAATGAAATGTAAGTTTGTTATTATTACTATCCTATTATTGGAACTGATGTATGTGTTTTTAAATAAAAAGATAATAAAGTATTTTGATATCAACTTCGTAATTATAATTGACATCTTTTTAATGGTAATTTTTATATTTACAATACGATGTGTGATAAAAAGAAAAAATAGGCAATGATATAATAGATATTCTAATCAACAACATTGCCTAATCAACACATAACTCCTTCCTACTCTGCCAGACATTTGTCAAGTTCTTCGGTGAGGTATTGTCGGTCGAGATTCTGACCGATGAAAACAAGTTTCTGCATTCGATCGCCATAACGGTCGTCCCAGTCACGCTGCACGCCCGGGTTGTTCTTGATGAACTCCCGGAACTCACGCTTGGGCATGGTGGCATACCACTGACCGGCGTTGCGGATGGAGAATTGCCTGCCTGCCTGCTCAAAGACATAACACACGTCCTGCTCGTCAACAAAATAACAGATACCCTTGGCACGGATGATGTTCTTAGGCCACCGACGAGCTACGAAATCATCAAACATGGAGAGACTCAATGGGGTACGACGGTAATAGACGAAAGTGCCGATGCCATACTCCTCCACCTCACCACCTTCGTGGTGATGGTGATGATGATGGTGATGATGCTCATCCTCATGATGATCATGATCATCATCATCATGATCGTCATCATCATCGTCGTCATCGTGGTGGCCTTCTATCTCCTGTATCCAAGCGGCGGAGGTGGCTACCTCGTTGAAGTCGAACATGCCGGTATGGAGGAGCTTATGGAGATTCACATCACCATAGTCGCAGGGGATGATCTCTGCCCTGGGCTGCAAGGCACGTATCACCTCCTTGATACGGACTAGTTTGTCGGTGGGCACATCGGAAGCCTTGTTCAGCAGGATGATATTACAGAACTCTATCTGCTGGATGACAAGGTTCTCGATGTCTTCTTCCTCCAGACGCTCGTTGAGGAGGGCAGCACCGCCGGCGAAGTCATCCTGCAGACGAAGGGCATCCACAATGGACACGATGCAGTCGAGACGCGGGAGCCCGTTCTTGATGACCTCAGGAGTCATATCGGCCATTGAGCAGATGGTCTGTGCGATAGGTGCTGGCTCACAGATGCCGCTGGCCTCTATGACAATATAGTCGAAGCGACGTAGACTGGTGATGTCGTACAGCTGTTGTACAAGATCCATCTTCAGCGTGCAGCAGATACAGCCATTCTGGAGAGCCACCAGGCTGTCGTCCTGCTGATTGACTATGCCGCCCTTCTCGATAAGGTCGGCGTCGATGTTCACCTCACCGATATCATTGACGATGACGGCGAAACGGATACCTTCGTTGTTCTGAAGGATGCGATTCAAGAGAGTTGTCTTGCCGCTGCCTAAATATCCCGTCAGTAGTAGTACGGGAATCTCGTTTTTTTTCATTTTATTTATGTATTATTTACTATCATGGCGAAGGCGTAAACCCTAAAACTAACTCGGAGAGGACATTGGCCACATGACCGGGGAGGACGACGTGGTGGTTTCCGATGGACTCAGTGAGAAAATAGCGGACCTTCGAGGAATCATCAAGACGGATATGCTGCTGCGTGCGACAGAGGTTGGGCTCCGCCGACGAGGTGATGAGCTGTCCCTCTGCCACAAACATCCTGCGTAGGTCGCCTGACACTTTGAAGAGGGTAACGGGACCGGGCTTCATATAGCCACGGATACCCACACCGAGACCCGACTCGAAATGGGTATCGAGATCATAACGCTCCACCATATTCAAGGGAATGGTGCAGTGGGCGAAGAGGAGTTCCCCGTCAGGACTGATCCTGCTGAGGTTACACATAAAGCCGGAAACACCGAAAAGAGCCTGTGAGATCATCATCGTCAGCATAGTGGGCACATCACCCTCGCAACCCGCCACAATGCCATCGGCATTGAGACGTGAGAGAGCCATGCAACCGGTGTTGCGGATGCTCGTAAGGAGATCGAAACAACGCAAGGTAAAACCACTGAGCTGGTAGTCGTATACCAAGTGACGTAAAGTGTGATACAGATGGTTGGCACCAGGAAGCGACAGCAGGAGTTGATCGTCATCAGTGTGGTCAGAGCCGATGCAGTCCTCCACCGGCGACAGACCATGATATAAGGTGAGGAGTTCAGCCATAGGGATCTCCACGAAGGTAATACCCAGCAGGCTGTATATCGTCACAGGGTCGTAAGTGCTGGCGATGAGCCAGTCGGACGGCTTGCCGACGATGCCCAGGCGGCAGCCACAGAGCCTGCGGCGCGCCTTCTCCACACGCAGCAGCACGTCGATACGGCGACATAGGAAAGCACCGTCGCCGTGGAGAATCTCCCCACGGAAACCGTGGCTATTGAGATACGACAGTATCTCCATCGAGGCCGCCAGCGAGTTGTTGGTGCCCGAGGTGAGCAGCAGGAATGGCTGCGACGACTGTTGTGATAACTGTGTGAGCAACTGCAGGAAACGGCTCTCGGTGCCTCCCGTACGAACGAAGAGAAGAGAGAGCGTGGCACTGCCGTAGTCGGAATAGTCGCTACCCCTCAGCACATAGTCATGACCGAGGGAGGCGAGGAATGCCGCTGTAATGGCATCCACCGCCTGTGCGTCGTGCAGGTCGGAGGTAAGGGTATATATCGCAATAGACATGGCGGGGTTGTTATAGGGACAGACAGCCGGCTACGGCTTCTGCCCCATAAAACATCATGAAAGGATCAGCACACCTTCTCCAGGCGCTTCATGATAGCGAACATGAAGATGGCAGCCACAAGGCAGACGCCGATGAAGACGCTCCAAACCGCCCACATGGGTACGGCACCCCACAACAGACCGCCCACCATCACAAGTTGATTTCCGATGGCAGTGGCGACAAACCAGCCTCCCATCATCATTCCCTTGTATTTGGGAGGCGCCACCTTACTCACAAAGGAGATACCCATCGGAGAGAGCAACAACTCGGCAAAGGTAAGGATAAGATAGGTGCCGATAAGGAGGTTCGGCGTGACGTCAGCCACATGCATGGCCACCTTCTCACCATCCACCATCTCTGTCAGAGGCATGGGGAGATCCACACTGGCAAAAGCCATCAGACAGTAGGCGGCAGCGGCGATAAGCATACCATAAGCAATTTTACGCGGGGCAGAGGGCTCCTTGCCCTTCTTGGCCATTGAACCGAAGATAGCCATCGACACAGGGGTGAGAGCCACCACATAGAAGGGATTGAACTGCTGGAAGATCGGAGCGCTCACTGCAACGGTACCCGTCAGATGGCTGTACTGCCATCCTAAAAAGGCAGCGGCCAAGAGGACAGCCACAGCAGCGTAGGTCTTTCCCTTGGAGGTCTTGTTCTGGAAGAATCCGAACAGGCCATACACCATGACGATGATCGCCACAAGGTTCCATACGTTGAATGGCATGCTCTGCACACCGGAGGCCTCCTGCGCCGTAAACTCATTGGCGAAATAGGTGAGCGACAGTCCATTCTGATGGAAAGCCATCCAGAAGAAGATCACCACGGTGAACACCAGGCATAAAGCCACGATACGTTGCTTCGTCTCTTCCTTCGACAGTTCCTCGGCAGGTTGTACCTCCGTACCCTTGGCACTCTTGCCGCCCTCCGTATGACGGAAAGTGGAACGGAAGATATAATAGATGGCTATGGAGACAATGAGGGAAGCGCAGGCCACGGCAAAGGCGAAATGATAGGCGTCGTTGCCACTGTATCCCCATGCGGTCTCCGCATATTCTTTGATCTTCACGGCTGCCGTAGGTGCAAACAGGGCACCGATATTGATAGCCATATAGAAAATGGAGAAACCGGCATCACGACGGGCAGCATACTGCGGGTCATCATACAGATTACCCACCATCACCTGCAGGTTTCCCTTGAAAAGGCCGGTGCCGAAACCTATCAGCAGCAGGGCTGCCAGCATCGCCACAAGGGCTACCGAGCCACCACCGAGAGGCACCGCCAAGAGCAGGTAGCCGAGGAACATGATACAGATACCGATGGTGACCATCTTGCCAAAACCGAACTTGTCGGCCATGATACCACCGATGAGGGGGAAGAAATACACCAACATGAGGAAAGTGCTGTAGATAGTACCTGCCACTGCAGCGGAGAGCCCGAAATTGGCTCGTAAGAAAAGAGCGAAGACGGCTATCATCGTATAGTAGCCGAAACGCTCACCGGTATTGGCCAGCGCCAATGCCCATAGTCCTTTAGGTTGTCCTTCAAACATAGTTTTCAGATTTTATAATTACACATAATGATTATTCATGCTTACTGCGGAAGAGGTCGAATAGGTAAGTCACCCTGAAGAGGATATTACTGATGTTCGATTTCCCGAAATAGTCGCGCTTGGTGTCGCCGTAGAGATTGCCGAGACCGTAATAGTAACGCAACTCCACGAGAAAATGGCCGGCACGGGGCACACTATACTCCATACCCATACCGACAGCGATGCCGTAGTCGAGGGTGTTTTCCACCGCCATGGTGTCCTGGCGCACGATATTGTTGATACGCTCATCAGCATTACGGCGGTCGATATCGAAATTGGTCTTCGTGGCATCGCTGAGAAAAAAACCGAACTGCGGCCCTGCATGGAAGAAGAAGCTGGCGCCCTTGTCCTCCCTACCCCATGCCAGATGGGCAAAGACAGGCACCTGTACGTAGTTGAGCGTACGCTGGTACTCCTCGGGGAGACCGGTCTCACCATTGACGACATGCTGGTCGTGGATGTCAAGGATATCCTCCTTCCATCCCAACTGGGAATAGTTCACCTCTGCCATCACCGAACAGATGGTATTGAAATATTTCTCACAGGTGTAACGCAAGGAAAGACCGGCGGTGATACCGCCATGGTATGTCTGGTTCACCTTCGGCGTGAATCCTACATTACTCAGCACATAACCACCGCTGACACCGACACTCAGGTCGCTGCGGTATTTTCCCACCTGGGCAGACACAGCGACGGTGACAAGGAGGGACAGCATGAGGATCGTGAGCTTCTTTCTCATCATCAGTAAACGATTGTGGATATCGACTTGTTACGGTTGTAGTGGATGAACATGAAATAGTTGTTCTGATAACCACCATGGTCACCCACCTTATCAAAACGGTAGTTAGTCTGCACGTTACCCATCGACTGCTCAGCACCTATAAAGTCACGTCCTTTCTGATGAAGGCCACGCAGAAAGTACATCGCCTGGTCGTAGCCTGTAAGGGCAAAACGTGGCTTGGCATCCTGCATAGGGACTCCGAACGTACGCTGGTAGGTACGCTCGAGCTGCCGGGTCTTCGCCGCCACTGTGTTGTAATAGAAATAGGTGGGCACATAAGTGTCGTACTTGAAAAACTGCTCCATATCGTAACGCTCATACAGTAGCCATTCCTGATAGCCGAAGAGTGACACCTTGACATTGGGGTTGCTCCCTGTGAGGGTCTCGAGCTTGGCAAAGACACTGTTGAGCTCAGGGGAGCGCCCGCTGTTAAGAATCACTACATTGGGTTGGTCAGTGGTGAAAGCCTTGGCGAAAACTTCATCGCTGTTGCTCACATTGGTAATATTAAGAACTATCTTCTGTGCCTCCAGTTGTTGGCGCAGGGCACTGGTAAACGCCCCTTTGTCACTCGTCTTGTCGTTACAGTCGATGAATACTGGGTGATAGCCGGAAAAACGGGCGAGGAAATTGCTAACCGTCTTGCCACTAAGGTCGGTCGGACGCTGATACACCTGGTAGATATACGGGTTGTCAATGATATGGTTTCCCTCGATGGAGAAGGGGATGACAAGCTTGATCTGATGGCGCTGCACAAAGGCGGAGAGGGCATCCATCTGCTTGGTATAGAGAGGACCGAAGAGGATATCGCACTGCCCCACCTCGGGGATGGTGAGGAACGCGTTGATATCCTTGTCGATATCTACATTCCACGCATGGATATCCACAGAGATATTCTCCTTCTTCAGGTCATTGCAAGCCATGAGCAGACCACGGTAATACTCCACCATACGCCGTCCGTCGCCATCCACATGATGAAGGGGGAGAATGACACCCACACGAATGGCACGCGCAGTGATATCATCTGTCACCACCTTCACCTCGTCGGCCGACACCTGAACTGTGGGCTTCGGCGAAGGGTAAGGGATATAGATATAGTCGCCCTTCCTGAGCTTATAGTCGGGCATGGACATCTCGGGATTGGCCTTGACAAGCTCCTCTACGGTGATGCCGTATTGCCGCGAGATGCCGAACATCGTCTCCTTCTTCTTCACTTTGTGCATCTCGCGGTAAGGCTGTGTCTGAGCCATGGCGGCGACAGCAAACAGGAGGGTGACGACGACTGTGATAATCCTAAAATTATTTCTCATGTTCCAATAGCTGCTAAAGGTGGATGATGACAGAGGACACCACCCATGGTAATCTGATGCAAAGATAGTATAAAACAATTGGAGAACAAAAGTTTTTGGGATTTTTATTCTTATATCCTTATTTATTTTTTACTTTTTTTGCACCGAGTGTAATATTTTGGAAATTAATTGCGTAACTTTGCAAGATATTTGAGATTTGATAATTGATAATTGACAGTTATGACATTTAAAATGATATTATTGATGGTGGGAATGACAATGGCACTGACGGGACAGGCACAGGAACAGCCGACAATCAGCCCATCCGCCGTGTTTAACACCAGCGACAACACCACAGAGGAAGGGACGACATTCAGCGGGCAGGCACCTCTGCACGCACGCTTCCTCGCCAACGCCACAAACAACGACGGATGGATATCCTACTACGAGTGGCGCCTCACCATGGAAGGACAGGAAGAGCCCTATCTCATCCGTTATGAGGAAGATACGGAGGTGACTTTCACCAAGGCAGGAAGCCACGACATCGTGCTATACGCCATCTTCTCACACAACGGCGATACCGTGCAATATACCAAAGACTACTGGGCGGTGAACACACCCCTGACGGTGACCATCTCGGAGAGTATCCTCGAGATGCCCAACGCTTTCTCACCTAACGGCGACCAGAAAAACGATACCTACAAAGCAAAGAAATACCAGTCGCTGGTGGAGTTCCACGCCGTCATCTTTAACCGGTGGGGACAGAAACTCTACGAGTGGTCGGATCCTGCCGGCGAGTGGGACGGCACCTTCCACGGACAACCGGTGAAACAGGGAGTCTATTTTGTGGACGTCACCGCCAAAGGAGCCGACGGCATCAAATATCATATTCGCAAGGACGTAAACTTATTAAGAGGATATACAGAAACGACAGGCACTTATGAATAAAGAGAATGGTTTCATCTCGGTGCTCGGAGCCAGGGTGAACAATCTGAAGAATATCGATGTGGACATCCCCAGAGACAGCCTCACGGTAATCACAGGACTGAGCGGCTCAGGGAAATCGTCACTGGCCTTCGACACAATCTTCGCCGAGGGACAACGACGCTACCTGGAGACCTTCTCCGCCTATGCCCGTAACTTCATCGGTGGACTGGAACGACCCGACGTGGATAAGATAACAGGTCTCAGCCCCGTCATCAGCATCGAGCAGAAGACCACCAACAAAAACCCACGATCAACCGTGGGCACCGTCACGGAGGTGTATGACTTCCTCCGGCTCCTCTTCGCCCGCGCCGGAACAGCATACAGCTATATGACGGGAGAGAAGATGGTAAGATACACCGAGGAGAAAGTGATAGAGATGATACAGACCGACTACCTCGGCAAAGGCATCTATATCCTCGCACCCTTAGTGAGAAACCGTAAAGGACACTACCGTGAACTCTTCGAGACCATGAGGAAAAAAGGCTATCTATATATCCGCATCGACAACCAGATACAGGAGATCACCCGGGGAATGAAGGTGGACCGATACAAAAACCATAACATCGAGGTGGTAATCGACAAGATGAAGGTGGAGAGCGGTATCCCGGAAGAACGACTCAAACGGTCGGTGACCATCGCCATGCGACAAGGCAACGGACTAATCATGATCATGGACAAAGACTCCGGAATAGTGAAATACTATAGTAAACGGCTGATGTGCCCCACCACCGGCATCTCTTACGGAGACCCCGCCCCCAACAAATTCTCCTTCAACTCCTCGGAAGGCGCCTGCCCTATCTGCAAAGGACTGGGCTTCATTAACGAGATAGATATGAGTAAGGTGATACCTGACAGGAACCTGTCAATCTACGATGGAGCCATCGCCCCCCTTGGTAAATACAAGAACCAGATGCTCTTCTGGCAGATAGAAGCAATACTCAGAAAATACGACGAGACACTGAAGAGTGCTGTCAGGGATATCCCCGACGATGCCATGCGGGAGATTCTCTATGGCACCTTCGGGTCTGTGAAAATCAGCAAGGAACAACTCCACTCCTCCAGCGATATGTTCATGTCGTTTGACGGCATCATCAAATACCTGCGTAACGTGATGGAGCACGACGACAGTAAGAACGGACAGAAATGGGCGGATCAGTTTCTGGCTGTCACCACCTGCCCGGAATGTCACGGCAGCCGGCTCAACCGTGAGGCACTGTCGTATAAGATATGGGATAAAAATATCTATGAACTGTCAGATATGGATATCAGCGAACTGGACGCCTGGCTCACCGAGGCCATCCCTCACCTCGACCATCAGCAGCAGACCATCGCCGGCGAGATCGTCAAAGAGATACACAGCCGGCTTGGATTCATGCTTGACGTGGGACTCGACTATCTGGCGCTCAACCGTCAGTCAGCATCGCTGTCGGGCGGCGAGAGCCAGCGCATACGCCTCGCCACACAGATAGGATCGCAACTGGTGAACGTGCTGTATATCCTCGATGAGCCAAGCATCGGTCTCCATCAGCGTGACAACCAAAAGCTCATCACCTCCCTGAAGGAACTGAGAGACATCGGTAATACGGTGATCGTGGTGGAACACGACAAAGATATGATGATGAACGCCGACTATCTGGTGGACATCGGACCGAAAGCAGGAAGGAAAGGTGGCAAGGTGGTGTTCCAAGGCACTCCCGAGGAACTGCTAAACAACAACAGTGACCATGAGCTGCCCCTCACCGCACAGTATCTGGTGGGACAGAAGACTATAGTGACTCCGACCCACCGCAGGGAGGGAAACCATAAGAGCATCACGATCTATGGCGCCGGCGGCAATAACCTCAAACAGATCGACGTAACCTTTCCCTTGGGAAAACTCATCGTGGTGACCGGCGTCAGCGGCTCCGGGAAATCAACACTCGTCAATGAGACTCTCCAGCCTATCCTCTCACAGCATTTCTATCGCTCGCTGAAAAAACCCATGCCCTACGAACGCATCGAGGGCATAGAGCATATAGACAAGGTGGTGAACGTCGATCAGACACCCATCGGCCGTACACCACGATCCAACCCCGCAACCTATACCGGGGTGTTCAGTGATATCCGCTCCCTGTTCGTCAACCTCCCAGAGGCGAAGATACGGGGATATAAGCCCGGACGTTTCTCTTTCAATGTGAAAGGTGGACGCTGTGAGACCTGCGGCGGCAACGGCTACAAGACGATAGAGATGAACTTCCTGCCAGACGTGATGGTGCCCTGCGAGGTGTGCCATGGCAAACGTTACAACCGCGAGACACTGGAGGTGAGATATAAGGGGAAATCAATTGCCGACATCCTCGACATGACCATCAACCAAGCCGTGGAATTCTTTGAGAACGTACCGGATATTCTCCGAAAGATAAAGACCATCCAAGAAGTGGGATTGGGATATATCAAACTGGGACAGCCCTCCACAACCCTCTCCGGCGGTGAAAGTCAACGTGTGAAACTAGCCACCGAACTGGGAAAGAAAGATACGGGGAAGACTATGTATATTCTCGACGAGCCTACCACAGGATTACACTTCGAGGATATCCGCATCCTGATGGATGTGATGAATAAACTGGTGGACCGTGGCAATACAGTAATCATCATCGAGCATAACATGGACGTGATAAAGTTGGCCGACTATATCATCGATATGGGACCCGAAGGGGGACGTAAAGGAGGTATGGTACTCAACACAGGAACACCCGAGGAGGTGGCGATGAGCGATAAGGGATATACACCGGTATTCCTGCGGCAGGAACTATCGCTGACATAACCGCGCCATCATAACAGCAGCCAAGGCTGCCGTCTCCGTACGCAGACGGGACTTCCCAAGACTGATACTCACATAACCCTTCGACAGCGCATAACGCACCTCGTCAACAGAGAAATCACCCTCAGGACCTATGAGAATGGTGACCTGTCGCTCTCCAGGAGACAAGGGATAATGGCTTAACAAATGAAAGAAATCCTCCTTCGCTATACTGTCATAACAATGGGCAATGAAACACTGTCCGCCTTGGTTATGATCGATGAAATCACGGAAATCCATCAAATTATTCACCTGCGGCACCCAGGCTTTCTTACTCTGCTTGACCGCCGACAGGACGATCTTCTCCAGACGATCAAGGCGTATCACTTTCCGCTCAGAGAAACGACAGGAGAGAAAAGAGAAAGTGTCGATGCCTATCTCAGTGGCTTTCTCCACAAACCACTCCACCCTGTCCATCATCTTCGTGGGCGCCATAGCTATATGGACAGTACCTTTCCACAACCTTTGCTGTGGGAGTGTCTGAAGTACCTCATAAAAACAGTGCTTGTTAGTGACATCACTGACAACAGCCCGGTAGAAGTTACCTTCACCATCGGTGAGAAACAAAGGATCACCAGCCGACAGACGAAGCACCCTTACGGCATGCTTCGCCTCTTCCTCGGGTAATTCCAGACTGTTGGCGGCATCAGGAACAAAGAAAAAATGCTCTTCTTTCATTCTGTTAACGGTCGGTTACGTCGCCGCTGCTCATCACGCAGATGTGAGGCAATCTCATAATTCTCTTCCTGAATGGCCTTCTCCAATGCCTTGGAGAGCATATCGTCGGTCATCGTATTGATAGGCAGCGACACACCGTTGGTATTGGGATAATACCGCATCGACTGACGGGTCATGAGGAGAGGATCGATATAGATGGGGATTCCGCTGACAACAGACAGAAGCACTGCGTCGCTGGCACGTATGGGGATAGGCTCACTGAAAGGATCATGGAGAGTTACCTTATACTGACCGTCAATGATATTACTGATATACAACGTCATCTTCGAACAGCGGTCGGAACCCAGCAAGGATGTGAACACCTCGGGGAGCATAATCTCTGTGATAGGCACCTTCCTCACCCGCAACTCAATCTGCACGGCCATGGTATGCTCACAGAAGAGCGTCAACTGACGGCGCTCCTCCATGTCGGTGAGCACAAGAAGACACATGTCTTCCGACCCGACAACCTCTGAAACAAACTTAAATTGCAAGCGTACCTTTTCCATATCTTCTCATTACGCCGTAATCTCTTCTTTCTTCGGACGGAAGATGAGGGCAAAAAGCACACCAACCACCAACGCATAGAAAGCGAAGATATACCAGCAGGTCTGCCACTGCGTACCTGCCTCTGTGGTATGAGCTGTGACAATCGCCTGAGCGCCAAGGGAACCGAGGGTTGCACCGATACCATTGGTCATCAGCATAAACAAACCCTGCGCACTGGAGCGTATCGAAGGATCGGTGGTCTTGTCAACAAACAGTGAACCGCTGATATTGAAGAAGTCGAAAGCCACACCGTAGATAATCATCGAGGCAATGAAAAGCCATACACCACTGCCGGGGTTGCCCAATCCCAAGAGACCGAAACGTAATACCCAGGCAAACATGGCGATGAGCATCACGTTCTTGATACCGAAACGCTTCATGAAGAAGGGAATCATCAGAATACAGCAGGTTTCGCTGATCTGGGAGATAGAATACAGGATAACAGGGTATTTAACACCGAAGGTACCCATATATTCCGGTATGTTCTTGAAACTCTCAATATATGGGGTAGCAAAACCATTGGTGATCTGCAGACTCACACCGAGCAACATCGAGAAGATAAAGAAGATAGCCATCTTCTTTTGTCTGAACAGACTGAAGGCACGCAGGCCGAAGGCATCCATCAGACTCTTTACCTTACCGTCGTTGTTGGTGTTGCACTGTGGCAACGTGAAAGTGTAAAGGAAAAGCAGAAGGCTAAGCACACCACTGGTAATGAATTGATTCTGGTTTGACTTGAATCCCACAAGATCGACGAACCACATCGTGGCAATAAAACCTATCGTGCCAAACACACGGATGGGCGGAAAAGCCTTTACGGTGTCCATCCCTGCCTGTGTCAACGCATTGTATGCCACAGAGTTGGTAAGCGCTATCGTCGGCATATAAAACGCTACGCTGAAAGAGTAGAGCGTGAAGAGGATGCCAAACTGTGCATCAGTACCCATGGCCCTACCGTATAAGGCGGCTGCAATCATAAAGATACCGGCAAATAAATGGCAATAACCCAACAAACGCTGCGCCTGTACCCAGCGGTCCGCAATGATACCCATCACAGCCGGCATGAAAATGGAGACAATACCCTGCATGGCGAAGAACATACCGATATGGGAGGCCATGCCGATATTACTCAGGTAAATACCCATACATGTAAGATAGGCTCCCCAGACAGCGTACTCCAGGAAGTTCATGATTGACAAGCGAATTTTCAAATTCATAAGCTTTTTTATTTATATCAATTGAATAATTATTGCAAAGGTAATAAAAATATACGTCGCATTCAAAAAAATGACTTGAAAAAATGACGGAGGGATAAAAAAATAAAAATTGATTGTCTCACGACAACCAATCTTTATTAACCTTAATAATCTAATACCATGAAAAACACAGTGCAAATTTATAACAAAATCACAAAAAAAACAAGAAAACGATAACGAAAGAACCGTGATTTAACATTCATTAAATACTTCTTTGTCCCATTTATACTTTCTTTGCTTAATTATTGCTCTTATCATCAGCTCTTCCTCCTTAATCATATAAGGTGAGGAAATCTCAAAACACAATGTCTCACCATCATTTAAGATACTAATTTTCAGTCCGACAGGATCTATCATATCCTTGATCTCCTCATAACGTTCCACGCTCATCGTATCGGGGCGCATAGTGAAGATGTGAAGCAAACTATCCCTATGACTGCTCACTGGCAAACCGAGATGATGGGAAATCGGAGACCAGTCGGCATCATAAAAGGTGATGTCACTCTCGGAATAGGGAGCACTCACTGTCTTGATCAGGCAATAGACGGGTGGCAGACTGTCCCTTCGCTCCAACACTTGTAACTGCAAACGGGTGATACCATTGAGTTGCACCGACAGATAATGGGTGGAGAGACTGTCCATCACTCCCTGACTGAGGAAAAGGTTCCTCACCTCCGACTTCACCTTCATATCCACAAAGTCAAGATGTTCCTGACGGAGGTTCTTGTTGAGATATCCGATGATATTGTCGGGCATACTGAGCCAGGCGTCACGTACCGGTGTCTGGGCAACGGCAGTGAAGAAGACTCCCATCAGCAGGAGTGTCATACCTAAACGTTTCATATTGTTATTCCTTTTATGACTATCAATGGGTTGTAATTTGTATCTCCGACTGTATGTCGCGTTTGCTGTCTTTCACCCTCAGGGTGATGATGCCCGGTGTTGCTGTAGAACGCACGATTACCACCAACTGTCCATGGAAAAGTCGCATGGTGGGTTGTGTGAACGACTCTAAGGAGGTGGCGTCGCCATTACACACCGCCTGGAATACACCATTGCCGGTGACAGAGAAAGTCAACGGATCATCGCCGTCCGGAATCAGCGTACCCTCCCCGTCCGCGAGGGAGACGGTAATAAACGACAGATCCTGTCCGTCAGCCATAATCTGCCGACGGTCACACTGTAATAATAACTTATCCGGCGGTCCTGCCGTCTTCACGATCTTCTCATCAGCAGCCCTACCCTCTTTGTCGTACGCCACCACCTTCAGTTCTCCCGGGACATAGACAACATCATTCCAGCGGAGACGGTAACGATCGAGATAGGCAGCACCTCCCCCGTCAAAGCCCGCATCATGAATATCCTGCTTCTGGAGTCTACCATAGCTCTTTCCGTTGACAAACAATTCCGCTGATGGATAATCAGTATAGCAATACACAGGTATATTCTTACCTATCAACGACTTATCCCAAGTCCAATGAGGAAGGAGATGAAGGGTGTGCTGCTCTCTGTTCCACACAGAGCGATACAGATAATAACGATCTTTGGGTAATCCGGCTAAGTCGCAGATACCGAAATAACTGCTTCTGCTGGGCCAATACTCATCATAGGGCGTAGGCTCGCCAAGATAGTCGTAACCTGTCCACACAAACTGCCCGATGGTGTATGGCAGATCATCCATCGCGGCAAAATCAGCCTCTGGAAGATTACTCCACGAACAATATTCCGTATCGTAGCCCGAGCACTGTCCGTCTGCATATACCTGATGATTGGAGACAACTACCGGCAGTTTATACACCCCACGGCTGCTCACCGTAGAGGCTGTCTCCGATCCCAGGAGGAAACCCTTCGGCAGCTGCTTGATATTATTGGGATATTTATAAACACGATAATTAAAACCGGGAACATCCATTACCTGTGCGAAACCCGACTTCAAGGCCTCATCGGCCCTGTCGAGGCCTTGTGTCACCGGACGAGTGGGATCCAACTGATGACAGAGATCCTGGAGATGACGGCTGATCTCCCTACCCTCCTCGCTCCACTGTTCCGGAATCTCATTGCCGATACTCCACATGATGATGGAGGGATGGTTTCGGTGCGCCAACACGAGATTAGTGATATCCTTATCACTCCACTCCCTGAAGAAACGGGCATAGCCATTCTTACACTTGGGATAGATCCACATGTCGAAACTCTCTGCCATCACCATCATACCCAAAGAGTCACAGATATCCATCTGCCACTGGGAGGGCATGTTATGACTGGTACGTATGGCATCGGCACCCATCTCCTTCATCGTCTTTATCTGACGTATCAACGCTGCTTTGCTGACAGCGGCCCCTAAAGGTCCCAAATCATGATGCAGGCATACCCCCTGTATCTTCCTGCTCACACCATTCAGCTGGAAGCCGTTCTCTTTATCCACCCTAATGGTACGGATACCGGTATTGTGCACATACTCATCCACCAGACGGCGGTTTTTAAATAACTGTACTCTAACCTTATACAAATAAGGATGCTCGGGTGTCCATAGCTTGGGGTCGCGAACATGGAGAGAAGTGCTTACCTTACCGTCTTGCGGCACATCACAATGAGAGGCACCGACAGTCTGTCCTTCGTTGTCAAGGAGTCTTATCTCCACAGCATAGATACCATCGTCGTCGATATCACGCAGCTGGGTGTCTATATCGACGCCTGCCATCTCGTTATTAATAAAAGAGGTACGCGCAAAGGTATGCCACTCGTCGATATGTGCGGCAGGATACAGCTGCAGCCATACCGGGCGATAGATACCGGCACCGGGATACCAACGGCTGCTCTCCTCTAAATTGTTGAGATGTACCTCTAACTTATTCTCACCACCTCTTATCATATAAGGTGTGATGTCAATACGGAAAGTGTTATAACCATACGCCCATTCACCTGCCAACTTTCCATTGACAAAAACATGAGGCTCACTCATGGCACCATCGAAGACCAGCTCTGCCTTGGCAGCCTCAGCGGGAATTTCCACCATACGGCGGTAATAGCCTTTACCTATCCACGGTAGGGAACCGGAGCGTCCCGACTTCTCTGTGGCTTGCTTCTCACCATTCTGCTCGATGGCAACCGTCTGCAAATCCCATTTCTTGTCAAACGGCCCGCTGATCGCCCAGTCGTGTGGGATATCTACCTTCTGCCACTGTCTTTGATCAAAGGAGAACTCCCAACCGGAGGTGAGCATCGTCACTTTTCTCCCTTCCGCCATCAGCAGACAAAGACTGTTTATCATCCAAACAAAGAGAATCAATCTTTTCATTTTACTTTTTCTTTAATCGCATACAAATTTAGTCATTTTTTTATATCCTCCCAAAAAATCATCCTATTTATTATATTGAGGCATCATCAATGTTGTCTCCACATACGATTCTTCCTGTAGCTCCCTTCTACTGTACAAGGTGGATGAATTCAGAAAATAATAAATAATGGTGTTTTATCACCTACAGAGACGTTAATATATTATTTTCCGATTGGAAAAGGCCACTAAATCTTTTCAAATTCTCTCGAAAATTCAGGGCAAAAGAGTACTTTTGGCTGGGCTTTTAGTACCTTTTTCTCTCCAATTCTCGAGAGAATTGGATATTGTTGCGTAGCAAAAATTGGAATAAGAGCCCCCCTCTATCCCCCCGAAAGGGGGAAGAGAAAAAAGATGTAATTATCGCTAACAATCATCGTTTCAATAACTTTCCTCCCCCTTCGGGGGAGTTAGAGGGGGCTCCATTTGTGACAGCCTCGTGACAACCTTTGACAACCTCCAACAGGTTGCATGCCCTTTGCCACAGCGGGATGTGACAACCTTGCAACCTTTTTTGAGGAAAAACTATGATAGGAGTTTTTTTATGGTAGGGGGGGGGGACTGAGTAGTTACGAGACGTTAACGAATAGTTAATTAATGCTAAAACCGAGAAGTGTGTACCCACACAAAAAAAAGTGAGAGAAAAAAAACAAGAAAAGTTTTTTTGTGTAAAAAAAGTGTATTATCTTTGCACCGTTATCCTGAAAACAATCTTTTTACCTTAAAAAAAACTAATACCTATTGAAGATAAAAGCGATCAGCTGTGAAGCCAATCGCTTTATTTTTTGTCTTTATTAAGAGTTATCGCTGAGTCCTTAAAACATGAAGAGCACCGACTCCCATACCTGCATAAACAAGATATAGAGCACCCACAGGGGTAGCGTCTCTGAGAGGCCGGCCGTGAGTGTATGCATCAGAGAGCCTGCCGTCTTGATTTTCCCTACCATAACACCATAGCATACGGAAACCACCGTAATGATAAAGGCAATAATTGGGATGATGGCGGCACTGAAACTGCTGGGAAACAAGGTTCCCGTACTACTCAGCAGGATGGCGTGTGGTACGGCCGTAAGAAGGATCACCACCATTACCAGGAACAGACAGATAACCATCGACACCCTAAAAGAGAAACGCTGACGATAACTGATTTTCCTTCCATTGATTATCATCCGCGTAACCATTCCTATGCCGCTCTCACGATATGTCCCCCATGCTATCGACAAGAGCAACAGCCATATCAAGACAGGATTGGAGAGGAAAGAGGTGTACTGTCCGAAAAACCAGCGTATCCCCTCCTCGCTCAAGAGTGAATGCACCGTTGGGACACTCGATGAGGCATCCAGCATCCACGACAGTAAAATGATTATCAGTTGGAGGGCTATCAATACCACAGCGACCCAGCCGGCTAATGACTCCAGTCTTTCCTTACGCATATCCAAAAGTTTTTAGTCATCGTCCGGATGGAGGTTGTCGATGTCGATAATACGCAACTCCAGAGCGCGAACCACGAGACGTGTGGCGTTGACACCCATACCGCCATTACCATCAGGGAACAACTTAGAGATAAGTTCATTCTGTCGTTTTTCCAGACTCTTCACACCGAAGGGCATACCTCTCAGGCTGGCTATCTGATCTTTGGTGTATCCCAAGGCCAGATGGCGCAGGAAGCGCTCGTCGTACTCGTCAATCTCATAGTTGATGATAGCCTCCTGACTCATCAGCTGTGTGTTGACGCTGTATTTGAAACGCTCAAGGATCTTCTCGATGATCGGTTCGTTGAAGACCAGTTTCTTGCCGTTCATCACACTCAGCACATCACTGCGAGTGAGCAGGTCGCCACTCTTCAGGATAATACCATCACATCCGGCATCGAGGACATCCACCCACAGTTTCTCGTTGAGGATCTCTCCCGTGAAAATAAGAACCTTTATATCAGGGTACGACTCTTTGGTATAACGACAGATCTCCACACCCACGGTGGTAGAGCCGCCCAACCCCAAATCGAGCAGCACCAAGTCAGGCTTCTGCTGCTTGATCAGTCGCCAGTACGCCTTTTCGTTCTCCGCTGTTCCGATAATCTCTGCTTCAGGGATATCGTTACGGATAATTCCCTCGGTGCCTTTCAACTCCAGGGGTACGTCTTCTACGATGATTACTTTAAAAGGATTCATAATTAATCTATTTTTTGGCTATTGTTATTCTTATCACTGATCCCGCACCTGATTCCTCGGCCACGATACCACATCCACGGAGATTGGTGCTCTCACTGTTTTCACGTACGATCTGCCTGCAGATCATAAACGGGATATTCTCCACGGTGGGGATGAAGAAATCACGGCAGGGCACCTTACTCATAGTAAGCATCAATTCCACATATTGCCGGTCTTTCTCCCTGACATGTATCACCAGAGGCTCCTGACACTGTTTCTGGAGAATCTCCAGTAGATAACCGATACTCTCCGGATCACCCTTGACGGCAACGTCATTCCCCTCCAAGGTGCAATGCCGCGGCAGGACGCTCGAGAGGTAGAAGATCTTGCAGGGAATCTTCACACTGTTCACCTGTCTCATGGCCTGTGCCGATAACAGCATATAGAGTTCTTTGTAATACGACACCAGTTCATCCAACGACTGAAGGATATCCTTTTCCTCCTCTTTATGGATCTCCTTACCGACCTGCCGCTCATCTGAGATCGCCTCGTTCACCAACTGGTGGATACGGGAGGGGTAATACATCGTCTCATGCTTGAGCGTACTCAGGCAGTTGTCGAGCACATTATTACTGACATGGAGCTTACTCTCCTCATATTTCAACCGTCGGCATTCATCTTCCGCCAGTTCGATATCTATCTTTCTGACATTATTGGCATGGATACTCATCTGGAGTGTCTCACGTATCTGCTTAAGAATCTGCAAAAGATCAGAAGGCATATTCCTCACATTGGCAAGTTGATTGTCAACCACCTTCAGTTTTTCCTCATCTGGGAGTTCACTCAGCAGGGTGTCGTTCACTTCCTCCACCCTGTCAATGTAATAACGGTAATAGAGCTGATGTCGGTAATATAGCATATAATACGCCACAAGCAGAGCCATCAACAACAAGAAGAGCAACATGATGGCGATATTCTTGTTGATCTTCGAGCGCTGCATCGTCTTGACATATTTCTCCAAGGTGTTATCTATACCGGTCTCCTTATACAACTGCGTATAAACCTGGTTGTTATAATGATACTTATCCCAGTCGTGCAGGGCGAGTGCGGCCACGGCTATCTCATTACGTAGTGACAACAGCGTCTGGTAGTTTATTCTTACACCGTCCCTATACCATTGGATATCCTGAGGAGCCTCTGCCCCCATCATCACCAACAATTCATCATCTTTGTAATGACTCTTATAAAAATGATTGAGACACTCCAGCGCACTCTCCGCATAGAGCATAGTCTTGGCGTAATCGCGATGGATATTACAGAAATAAGCGCTGTCGGCAAACATATCGGCATGAATCAATGCAGAGTCACTGGCAACATCCCCAACGATCGTCGGGATATCGGAAGAGTAAACGTGCATGGACCATGCAGAGAACAGAAAGAGAAGAAGACCCGCCATGCCTTTTGGCAAACGGAAATAGAACCTGCTACCTTTTCCCTGCTCACTCTCCGCTCCGATGGCACACACACGGAAGATCTTACTGATTTTCTTGTACGACTCGATGATGCCCTTACAGTTCATCAGTCCGAATCCGTGACCATTGCTGATCTTATGATTGAAGATATCTCCCAACTGTTCCTGTGACATGCCGGCACCGGTATCAGTGACAGAGATCTCCACATAGTCATCCGCAGCCTCACTGCCGATGCGCACCGTACCTCCTTGCGGTGTGTACTTACGAGCGTTGTCGGCCATCGTGTTGATCATAAACAATGTCAGGATCTTGTCGGCCTTCACCACATCGTCGGTAGGCTGCGTCTCTAAGGTGATACCTTTCATCTGGAAAGCTCTCTTGGAGCGCGCCACGATATCCAGCAACTCCTGTATTGCGAATGTCTCGATATGCAGTGACAGCTGTCCTTTGCGCAGCTGTATCCATTCTGTCAGTGTATTGTTATAATCTGTCACGGAATCCGAAAGTTCGGCGATATACTGATACCGTTCCTGCCGCAGACTCTCCGGCTCTGTCTGGGTACGGAGACGGTTTACCTCATGGATAATCCTGTCGATAAACGGCACTATACTGTTAGATAGAAAGATCTTGGCGCGGTTGTCGAGGTTACGCCTGCAGCTGTTGGCATACATCAGCTCATGAGAAGAATAATCCTCGCGCACGTCCTCCTCATGTTCCTTCAACTGTTGGATATAATCATTGTTGGAGACCTTCCACTGGTTGATGGGGTCAAGTAGTCCTTGTAAGGACTGGTGCCGGTCTTTCTTTTTTCTCAGATGATCGAAAACAAAGATAGCAAGGATGACCTGTAATATCATGATTATCACCGTCACCAGCATCACATTCAACTGTCGGGAAGAGCGGTGCAGCTGTTCGGCTCGTGCTTCCAGTTCACTGTTTTGCTGCTTTTTCTTCTGCATGTCGAGATAGACATTACGGTGATAGTCGCTGGCCTCTTTGTTGTCCACGGCGGAATAGGTTAAGGACAGCCGTTCGTGAATACTCGCCACCAAGTCGGGTGCCTGCTCGATCTCCTCGTTACTCAATGCCGATTCCAGGCAGAAGATTGAAGAAGTATAGTCACCGAGATCCCAATAACAGGAAGAGAGCGTACGGTAAGCACCTGCTATCTGATAGAGATCACCATATTGCACGAATATCTCCATAGATTTCTGCGCCAGGTAACCAGCAAGTAAGCTATCGGGCATCATATCGGGATTGATAAACTTTATTGCGGAATAATTCTCTTTCAGCAGACCCTCTTTTATCGTAGGGTCACTGAGATGCTCGCTCATTGCCTGCAAGGCGTTGGCTTCCCAATAAAGAGAACCTTTTTGATGCGCCAGAAGATAGCAGCGCATCAGATAATCCCACTCCACCTGAGCCGTCTCTTGGGAAGTGTTTCTCATTACAATGCCACCAGCCCCTATCTGATACATGTAATCGAGCCACTGGGCGGTATCTTGTTGTATCTCTGTCTTGTCTATCTTATCGATGGCGGCTATTGTCTCCTCGTAAAGTCCTAGATAATAATAATATATAGAGGCATTGATATGATATTCACTGGTGGCATAGAGAAACCGTTGTCTCATATGGTCGTCCAGCGACGACTTGTCCTCATTGATTCGGGCTATGCGCTGTTTGGCATCCTCCATGTACTCATAAAACTGCTTGTTCTCCGACTCGCGCTGACAGAGTCGCATCTGCGTGACATCGGCAATGAGTAATTCTATCTGGTTGTCAGTAATCTTCCTCACACTATCCAATTGCTGTATAGCTAAGGAATAGTTCATGCGCTTGATATTTACAAACGCCATGTGGTTGAGCGCCTCTGCCTTTCCGTCATCATAGTGCCTGCTTTGGTCAAAGGCTTTTCGGGCAAAATAGTAAGTAGAGTCAAGGTCTTTGTAATGGTAGTCATAAGCATAAACGTTCAGACTGTCAACCTCATCTTTCTCTGTTGATGAACAGCCTGAAAAAAATAAAAGACCCAATAGGAGCACGAGGCATCCTATTGAGTCTTTAAATAACTGTATCTTACTGACGTGCATCAGCAACGTAACCCAGTGCCTCCTTGCACTTGTCGGTGACATACTGCCAGTCGCCTGCGGCCACCTTGTCTTTCGGGAACAACTTAGAACCCATTCCCACACAGTAAACGCCAGCCTTGAACCATGCTTTCAGATTGTCTGCCTCGGGAGCCACACCACCTGTCACCATAATCTTCGACCACGGCATCGGAGCCTTCAAGCCCTTCACCATATTGGGACCATATACATCACCGGGGAACAACTTGGTGAGATCACAACCCAACTCCTGGGCCTTGCCGATCTCAGATACTGATCCACAACCCGGGCAATAAGGAACCAAACGACGGTTACAAACGGGAGCAATGTCAGGGTTGAAGAGCGGTCCTACCACGAAGCAAGCACCCAGCTGGATATACATGGCTGCGGTAGGAGCATCCACGACAGAGCCGATACCCAAGGCGAGCTCCGGACATTCTTTGTCAGCCCATTTCACCAGTTCTCCAAACACCTCCTGGGCGAAGTCACCACGGTTAGTAAACTCAAAGGCACGTACGCCACCGTCGTAACAAGCCTTTACCACACACTTGCAAATCTCCAAATCCTTATGATAGAAGACCGGCACCATACCGGTGTCGCCAATCTTCTTCAAAACGGCTATCTTATCAAATTTTGCCATAATCTTTACTCTTTATATTTTATCTCTGTACACGTCCATTGGCATTACCACCGGCAAGTGACTCTACCTCCTCAACGCTTACCAAGTTGAAATCACCATTGATAGTATGCTTCAAAGCTGAGGCGGCAACGGCAAACTCGAGGGCCTCACCCTGTGTCGGTTTAGTAAGCAAACCGTGAATCAGACCACCGGAGAAAGAGTCACCACCACCCACACGGTCGATAATCGGATTAATCTCGTAACGCTTGCTCTGATAGAACTCTTTACCGTCATAAATCAATGCCTTCCAACCATTAAAGGTAGCTGAGAAACTTTCACGAAGTGTAGAAACAACATACTTGAAGCCGAACTCCTCACGCATCTGCTTGAAGATACCCTCATAGCCGGCAGCATCTGTCTGGCCTCCCTCTACGTCAGCGTCAGGTTTGAAACCGAGACAAAGCTCTGCATCCTCCTCGTTGCCGATACATACGTCAACATATTTCATCAAAGGGCGCATAATAGAGATGGCTTTCTCCGATGTCCAAAGCTTTTTGCGGAAGTTCAGGTCAACAGACACTGTCACTCCATGACGCTTGGCTGCCTCACAGGCTAACTTTGTCAGCTCAGCAGCCTTGTCAGAGATCGCCGGGGTGATGCCACTCCAGTGGAACCACTGTGCACCCTCCATGATAGCATCAAAGTCAAAGTCTGAAGGATCTGCCTCAGCAATAGAACTGTGAGCACGGTCGTAAATAACCTTTGACGGACGCATACTGGCACCTGTCTCCGCATAATAAAGCCCCACACGGTCGCCACCACGTGCGACAAACTGTGTGTTTACACCATAACGGCGAAGCGCATTGACAGCGATCTGACCGATCTCATGCTTTGGCAGCTTACTCACGAAATAAGCATCATGTCCATAATTGGCTACTGAGATAGCTACATTGGCCTCCCCGCCGCCGGGAATAATGCGAAAACTCTCACTCTGAATAAAACGGTCATTACCTGTTGGAGAAAGGCGAAGCATAATCTCACCTAATGTTACAATCTTTGCCATGTTCTTTAATTCTTAATTTTTTGAATGTTTTATATGATTAAATGCTTGTTCTGTATGAAAACATCATATTTTATATCGCTGCAAATATACAAATAAAAAAACAAAATTCCTCTTATTTATTAAAAAATATCGCTGTGCATTCGCACAATTCAGTTTTTATTACTATTTTTGCAGTCCGAACAGATAAAAGGTAATAAGGAAATAATAAAGTTAACAAATTGTCATGGCTCAGAAAGTGAGAATCAAGGATATTGCAGAGAAGGCAGGCGTCTCAGTGGGAACGGTTGACCGTATTCTGCATCAGCGTCCGAATGTCTCTAAATCAGCGAGAGAGAAAGTAGAGAGAGTTCTCAAGGAAATAAAATACCGTCCAAACATGTATGCCAGTGCCTTGGCATACAACAAGTCGTACACTTTCCATCTTATCATACCCAAACATGAGCAGGAGGCTTACTGGGAGGAGATTGAGGAAGGAGCCATCAAAGCATGTGACGTCAGGCGTGATTTCCACATCAATGTAATCATCTCTTATTACGAACGCTTTAATGACCAGTCGTTTAAGAAAACCTGTCAGGAGATTCTTGACAGCAATCCCAACGGTGTCATTCTCGTACCCTCAGAGTTAGAGATCACACAGCCATTCACCAATGAGCTTCACGGCAAAGACATACCATTCATATTACTCGACTCCTTCATTCCCGAGCTTACCCCCTTGTCTTTCTACGGTCAGGATTCCTTTGCCAGTGGCTATTTCGCAGCCAAGATGCTGATGTTAATAGCTAACAACGAGAAGGAGATTATGCTGATGCGGCAAACCAACAATGGGAAACTGTCGAGTAGGCAGCAAAAGAACCGTGAGGTGGGTTTCAAGCATTATATGAGACAGTATTTCCCTGACGTGTCCATCTCTGAGATTGATCTTCCCTTAGAAAAGGAGAGAGACAGTTATGATGTTATCATGGATGAGTTCTTCACCAGTCACCCGATGATACATCATGGCATCACCATGGGCTCAAGGGCATATCTGGTCGGGGAGTATTTGCTGAGGCACCATCTCCAAGGCATCCAGATCATGGGCTATGACATGGTGGCAAAGAATGCCAGATGCCTACAAGAGGGCTCCATCTCCTTCCTTATCGCACAACATGCTTTTATGCAAGGATTCTCATGCGTTGACGCCCTGTTTAAGTCCATCGTCTTGAAACAGGAATTGGAGCCTATCAACTATATGCCTATCGAGTTGCTGTCGAAGGAGAATGTCAGGTTCTACAGAAGAAGACAACTTTAACCATTATAAAACTAATCCATATGGAACAACAATCATTTATTAAAATCAATCCAGCCGACACTGTCGTGGTCTGCCTTCGCACAATCCGGAAAGACGAGATAATCAACGTTGATGAGCACGACATCGTTATTGCTCAAGATACTCCCGCTGGTCATAAGATTCTTATCAAAGAGACACCTGCTGGTGAGAATATCATCAAATATGGCTATCCTATCGGCCATGCAAAAGAAGATCTTCATGTAGGGCAATGGGTAAACGAGAATAACCTGAGAACCAATCTGAAAGGCACGTTATCATACACTTATAACCCTGTCAATGAAGAACTTAATATAGAGAATACAAACCGCACCTTTAACGGCTATGTCAGAAAGAATGGCGAGGTGGGAATCCGTAATGAGGTGTGGATCGTTCCTACTGTGGGATGTGTCAACGGCATTGCGGAACGTCTTGCCTCGATGTTACGGGAAGAAACCCATCTTGAGGGAATCGATGCCGTTCATGCGTGGCATCACAACTACGGCTGTTCTCAGTTGAGCGGCGACCACGAGAACACTCGTAAGGTACTTCGTGACATCGTTCTTCATCCCAATGCCGGTGCGGTGCTCATCCTCAGTCTGGGTTGTGAGAACAACCAGCCGGATCAGTTTGAGCAGCTGTTGGGAGACTATGACCATGACCGTATCAAGTTCCTCATCACACAGAAGGTAGAGGATGAGGTGGCGGAAGGTATGAAGATCTTACGGGAGTTGTATCAGACAGCCAAGAACGACCGCCGCACCCCGTGTCCGCTGAGCGAGCTGCGTGTAGGACTGAAATGTGGTGGCTCCGACGGATTCAGTGGTATCACTGCCAATCCGCTGGTGGGAGAGTTCTCCGACTTCCTTGTCGCACAGGGCGGCACCTCTATCCTTACGGAAGTTCCGGAGATGTTCGGTGCGGAGACAATCCTAATGAATCGCTGTAAGACACCAGAGTTATTCGAGCAAACCGTTACGCTTATCAATGACTTCAAGGAATATTTCCTCAGTCACGGCGAACCTGTCGGAGAGAATCCCTCACCAGGAAACAAAGCCGGTGGTATCTCTACCTTGGAGGACAAAGCCTTGGGATGTACGCAGAAATGCGGCCGTGCACCGGTAAGTGGAGTGTTAGGCTATGGTGACCGTCTGCAAGAAAAAGGCCTCAACCTTCTCTCTGCTCCTGGTAATGACCTGGTGGCTTCCACCGCCTTGGCGGCTGCCGGGTGTCAGATTGTGCTCTTCACTACCGGTCGGGGAACGCCCTTCGGAACGTTCATCCCTACGATGAAGATCTCCACCAACAGCACCCTGTATAGGAACAAACCAAAATGGATTGACTTCAACGCCGGACAGCTGGTTGAGGGAAAACCGATGAAAGAGGTCCTTAACGACTTTATCGACAAGATCATCGCCATTGCCGATGGTGAGCATTCGTGCAATGAGGCTAACGGCTACCGTGAGATCTCAATCTTCAAGAATGGAGTAACTCTGTAATCATTCATGAGCAATAAGAGAGGATTCATAGCCTTATCACCTCTGTTCGTGTTCATCGTACTCTATCTGGTGTCGTCGATCATTGCCAACGACTTCTATAAAGTACCGATAACGGTGGCGTTCATGATATCCAGCATCTATGCGGTAGGTATATCATCAGGATACCCGTTAAAAAAAAGAATAGAGACGTATAGCGAAGGAGCTGGCACGAGCAACCTCATGCTCATGCTCTGGATCTTTGTCTTGGCAGGGGCCTTCGCCCACTCCGCGAAACAGATGGGAGCCATCGACGCTACCGTGAATCTCACGCTGACCTATCTCCCTGCCAACATGCTGATGGCCGGCCTCTTTATTGCCTCGTGTTTTATCTCCTTGAGCATAGGCACCAGTGTGGGCACGATTGTGGCACTGGTGCCTATTGCCTCAGGCATCGCCTCTTCCACAGGGGCGGATCTGGCATTGATGACTGCCATCGTGGTAGGTGGCTCTTTTTTCGGCGACAACCTCTCTTTTATCAGTGACACCACCATTGTGGCCACGAGCACGCAGGGATGCAGGATGAGTGATAAATTCCGGGTGAACCTGTTCATCGCCATACCTGCAGCCATCGTCGTTCTGATAATCTATCTCTTGCTCGGATACGATATAAACACCCCTACCCTCATCCCCCAAGTTGAGTGGGTAAAGATCATCCCTTATATCGTGGTATTGCTGGCAGCCATCCTCGGCATGAATGTAATGGCGGTGCTAACCCTTGGTATCATCCTTTCCGGCATTATCGGCATCTGCGACCATTCGTATGATATATACGGTTGGTTCCAGAGTATGGGGGATGGAATCCTGAACATGGGTGAGCTGATTATTATCACGATGATGGCAGGAGGATTACTGGAGATCATCCGCATTAACGGCGGTATCGACTTTATCATCTCAAGGCTAACCCGTCATATCTCCACGAAAAGAGGAGCAGAACTGTCGATAGCTTTACTGGTATGTCTTGTCGATATCTGTACTGCCAACAACACCGTGGCTATCCTTACCATCGGAGGCATTGCCAAACAGATTGGAGATAAGTTTGGCGTTGACAGAAGGAAGAGTGCCAGCATCCTCGACACCTTCTCCTGTTTTATGCAAGGGCTGATCCCTTATGGCGCACAGATGTTGATGGCTGCGGGACTGGCCAGTCTTAACCCGATAGAGATCCTACCCTATCTCTATTACCCCTTCGTGTTAGGTGTCGCAGCACTGTTCGCCATTCTCTTCAGATATCCCAAAAGATACAGTTGATATGGATGTCATTCACCGTAATCTGTTCAGGCTGCTTAGGTCAGGAGCTTTCGATGAATATGAGGAGCTGGAGCCGATGTCATCGTTTAAATGGCAACGGCTGTTGCAGATCGCAGAAGTCCAGGACATGGCTCCATATATACAATTAGGTGTGGTCAGTCAGCGACGTACAAAGAGTGATTTGCCCATCCCTGACAATATTATCAAACAGCTGTACAATGTGTCATCCGTCATTCCCAACGTGAACACCACCCTGATGAGACTCCTGAAACTTTCCCCGCGTCTGTCCAACTTCGTCCTGAACCGCCGACTGAAGAAGATCAAGGCGGAGGAAGAAAGCAGCAGTGAGGGTTCGGTGGAGACGCTGCAGCTGTTAAATGTCATTATATATAATGTGAACCAGACACTCAACAAAGGACTTGACATCCACGGTATCATAGAACTGGGAAGGTTCTTGCGCAACAGGGGTGACTGTGTTGACTTCATCAAGATGGAATCATGGCTCAGACACTTAGGGATGAGTCGTATGGCAGCCTTACAAGGCACTGTCCTTATAGAAGTGTTCCACTTCCAACTTGAGGAGATACCCTATATGCAGAAGACAGAGCCTCAAGCCTATAACCTGCTGATGCGCACCATGCAGCATACGGCCTTTGACACCGCTGAGACCTGGCATTTCCGCACGCGCAGTAATGGAATGGTGGAAAACAACGGCAAGATACTGCGCCGGAACCTACGCCGTTGTCTGAAATATTTCAGGTATTGCCCGTGGGAGACCATCAGTAACTTCTTTAGAAATTTCTTTAAAAACCTTTCTGAGATAGAAGAATAGAAGGAAGAGGGAAATCTTAAAAGAATGCAAAAAATGTAAGTTCTCCCTAAATCAATTCGCATTGTTGTCTATCTTGATTTTTATTTGTACCTTTGCAGATATGATGGCAAGATACAAATTATTTCTCATTATATTCTTTAGTCTGACAACACAAAGGATGTTGGCCCAGTCCAGCTACATTCAGTGTGAGGACACCTGCTCACATATCCATGGCATAGACCTCAGCCACTATCAAGGAAGTGTCTTTTGGGAAACAGTGGGAGAGAACAGCAGGATGGCTTATGTTTACCTGAAAGCAACGGAGGGAGGTGACCGTATCGACGACCGTTATGAGCAGAACATAGAGCTGGCACACCGCTATGGGCTGAAGGTTGGCTCTTATCATTTCTTCCGTCCCAAGAGTAATCTTACTTTACAGTTGGAAAATTTCAAGACACAATGCCGCCCGGGAGACCAGGATCTGATACCGATGATCGACGTGGAGTCAACCGGAGGATTGAACACGGAGGTGTTCTGTGACTCTCTGCTCACCTTCCTCAAAATGATTGAAGAAGCCTATCATCAGAAGCCACTGGTATACTCCGGAAGGAATTTCTACAATAAATACCTGCAGCATCAACTTGACGGTTATCCCCTGATGATTGCCATGTATGGTGATGAGGAACCCGTACTGGAGGACGGGCGCGACTATCTTATCTGGCAATACACCTCAAAAGGTCGTATCAACGGCGTGAACGGTCATATCGACAAAAGCAGGTTTATGGGAAGACACAGTATGCGTGAGATACGCTACAGGCACCGATAGTTGAAAATTATTATAAAAAGGTATAAGCAAATGGCAATCATAAAATGTCCGGAATGTGGACATCAGGTAAGCGAGAAAGCGCCCACATGCCCCAGTTGTGGTGTTGAGATAGCAGGAAACATCACGGTTTGCCCCAACTGTAAGAAGATCTATCTGAGCAGTGAGGATTTCTGTCCGCATTGTTATCACCCCAACATACAAAGTAAAAAGGAGAAGCCCGTCGTTTCACAGACACCCCCTCCCATCACCGCCCTGGCAGCTGTCGATTCTTCCGTTGGCAACAAGGGTCAGGACAAGGACACATCGCCTTTATCTCCCAAGAAGAAGAGACACACGGGTGCCTTGCTGACCGCTTTTATCATCACCGTCATCGTATGCGGCGCCTCCTTTTATCTTTACAACAAGGCACAGATGGACAAGGAGAACGAAGAATATGAGTATGCCATCAAGAGCGGCAATCCCCTGTTACTACAGGAGTTTCTCGATGCATTCAAGAACGCCACACAAGCACACCGCGACACCGTCGCCGCTCACCTGCAGATGATCCGTCAGGCAGAGACAGACTGGAATAATGCCGTCGTGACGCACACCAGAACAGCTATTATGGAATATCTGGAGAAATATCCCGACACCTCCCACCGCGCCGAGTCGAAGAACATCATCGATACTATTGACTGGCAACAGAGCCTCGACCATAACTCCATCGAGGGATATGAGCGATATATGACGGAGCATCCGGAAGGCAACTTCTATGATGAGGCAGAGCAAGCCATGAAAAAATTAAAGGCAAAAGACCTGACGCCTGAGGAACAGGAAATGGTGACGAACAGCTTACACCGGTTTTTTGAAAGCATCAACTCCCGTGACGAGGCATCTCTCAAGGAGACCGTCGCGGAGGTGTTCACCTTGCTTGACAAGACAAACGCCACGAAAGAAGATGCCGTGGCATTCATGCGTAAGCTCTACAAAGAGGATATCAGCAGCATGACATGGAAGTTGCCCGGTTCGTATGATATAAAGAAACGTGAGATCGGTGACGGTAAATATGAGTATAACGTCGTCTTTGAGGCAAGTCAGAAAGTGGAACATGCCGACAAGTCGAAATCCATCAACAACCAATACCGTATCACCTCAACGATAAATCCCGAAGGAAAGATCAGTCTTATGAAACTCGTCAGGCTGATTGCCGACTGACAGGAAAGAGAATCGTGTCTGAATTTTCAAAACCTTATAACATGAAAAAAATAATTATCGCAATCTTGGCTGTTATATGCCTGCAAGGAACAATTATGGCAAAGACAAAAACAGTGAAACTCCGTATTATCGAGACAAGCGATGTCCACGGTTGTTTCTTCCCTTATGATTTTATCAACCGCCGACCCATGAAGGGATCCATGGCTCGTGTAAGCACCTATATAAAAGAATTACGTAAGACGTACGGTGACAACCTGTTACTCTTCGATAACGGAGATATCCTACAGGGACAACCCACTTGTTACTACTGTAACTACATCAATACCCATATCGAGAATGTGGCAGCCAAGATGGTCAACTATCTCGGATATAACGCACAAGTCTTTGGTAATCATGACGTGGAGACAGGCCATTCGGTCTATGACAAATGGATTGGAGAGATCAAATGCCCGGTACTTGGCGCCAATATCATTGACAACGGCAGCAACAAGCCTTATGTACCACCCTACACCATCCTAAAGAGAGAAGGTGTGAAGATAGCAGTCATCGGTATGCTTACACCAGCTATTCCCAACTGGCTCAACGAGTCGTTATGGGAGGGTATGCACTTCCAGGAGATGACTTCCTGCGCCAGCCAATGGGTGGAAGAACTGAAGAGAACAGAAAAGCCGGATGTGATCATTGGCGTTTTCCATTCCGGAAAGGATGGTGGTATCAAGACACCGGAATATGAGGAAGACGCCTCTGTCAAAGTGGCACAGCAGGTTCCTGGCTTCGACTTGATTCTTTACGGTCACGACCACACCACTCACCGGGATATCGTAACGAATAGCGAGGGGAAGGAGGTTCTCTGTCTGGATCCTTCCTGCAACGCCCTTCATGTGAGTGACGCCGAGATCACCCTCACCCTGAAGAAAGGGAAAGTGATAGACAGAAAGGTCAACGGAGAGATCGTCACCATTGAGGATCAGCCCATCGACGAGGAATATATGAGTTATTTCCAGGCTGACATCGACAGCGTGAGTACCTTCGTCAACAGAAAGATCGGAAAGCTGAGGAAGACCATCTACACACGTGACTCATACTTTGGCAACAGTGCTTTCTGCGACCTGATCCATCAGTTGCAGCTGCAACTCACCGGTGCGGATATCTCCTTCAACGCCCCTCTGTCTTTTAATGCTATTATCCGTGAAGGTGACATCTATGTCAGTGACATGTTTAACCTTTACAGATATGAGAATCAGTTGTATGTCATGGAACTTACCGGCGAAGAGGTACGTAAGCATCTTGAGATGAGTTACGACCTGTGGGTAAACACCATGACATCACCCGATGACCATATCATGCTCCTCAACGACGGGCATCTGGATGACCAGCAGCGTTTTATGTTCAAGAACCTTGCCTTTAATTTCGATAGCGCCGCCGGTATCGACTATGAGGTGGATGTCACGAAGCCCAACGGACAGAAGGTGCGCATCCTCCGCATGAGCAACGGTGAGCCTTTCGATGAGAAGAAAGTTTATAAGGTGGCCTTGAACAGTTATCGTGGCAATGGTGGCGGCGAACTGCTCACCAAAGGTGCCGGTATTCCGAGAGAGGAACTGAAGAGTCGTACGATCTACGAGAGTGAGAAAGACCAGCGTTTCTACCTGATGAAAGAGATAGAGAAGGCTGGCGTGCTGGATCCTCAGCCCGGCACTAACTGGAAGTTCGTTCCGGAGGAATGGGCGGAACCGGCTTTGAAGCGCGACCGCAAGCTCCTCTTTAAGGAATAGTCAAAGTGTGCGCCCGATGGAGCAGCGGGCGCATAGCCCGATAAACTGAGCCATACCGGGTGACAGAGGAAGGTCATATTTTCAGTTAAAAAAACTTTTTGTACATATTTTTTCTTTTATTCTTGAGATTTTTATTGTAAATTTGAAGAATTAACCAAAAAGAAATGATATTATGAAAGAACTGAAAACATTTAGAGAAGTTTTTGAGGTGTGGTGCTCTAACAAGAGAAACTATGTTAAGCAATCCTCTCTCGTATCGTATATCCTTACTGCAGAGAATCACCTTCTACCACGGTTTGGAGAACAGACAAACATAGAAGAGCAAGAGGTCCAGGAATTCGTTTTGCAAAAGCTGAAGGACGGCTTCAGTCAGAAAACCGTCAAAGACATGGTCATCGTGTTAAAGATGGTGGTGCGTTACGGTTGCAGGATGGGCTATTGTGAGATGAGGCCCTGGGATATCCGTTTCCCGAAGGACTTCAAGAAGGAAGACCTGGAGGTGATGAGCATACAGCATCAACGTCGGCTCATGGATTACCTGATGCAGAACATCACCTGTCGTAACATCGGTATTATCATCTGCATGAACACGGGAATAAGGATAGGAGAACTATGTGCCCTGAAATGGAAAGACATCGATATTCAGAACGGGATGTTAAATGTGTCACATACCCTTTCCAGGGTCTATAAGATCGATGAGGATCAACGTTACACCAATCTGGAGGTGAGCACCCCCAAGACCATCAATTCGATACGTGACATTCCACTGAGTAATCACATCATGGGATTGCTGAAACCCCTCTGTAAGGTAATGAACAAGGAATACTATATCCTGTCGAATGATGTAAAACCCTTAGAGCCACGCACCCTGCGTAACTACTTCAATAAGCTTCTGATGCAACTCGACATTCCGAAGATCAAGTTCCACGGACTGCGCCACAGCTTCGCCACACGGTGTATCGAGAGTCGCTGTGACTACAAAACGGTAAGTATGATACTGGGGCATTCCAATATCAGTACGACCCTCGACCTCTACGTTCATCCAGATAAAGACCAGAAGAAGAAGTGTATTGAGAAGATGATACGGTCGATGCGACTCTAACGCTTCAACACTTTCTTACCTTTATAGAGATAGACTCCTCTCACCGGTGTATCCACGCGATGCCCCATAAGATCATAATAATGACTATGAGCAGAACCGACAGCATCCACTTGCCTGGCTGACAGCCCCTCCACGGCCGGCAGGTGGATGGCTGTCGCGGTGGACTTCACCACGACATCATCGAGGAAGAACCGTGAGTTCTTATCAGCGCCACTCGAGAAAGTTATCTTCAGGACAGTGCCGGTGACTTTGATATTCAGGGTGTAGTCACTGAACGCACCTTTCTGGAGATTTACCGTTGTCGTGCCGGTGCCATTATCGAAGGTGCCGCCTGAGAGTGTGAGTTTTAATATCGTACTCTCACTACCCCCATTCCAGGCCCCCGCACGGAAGGTGAGAATATAGGTATTGTCGGGCGATACGGTGATGGATGGTGTGGTGGCACTGCCTGCCTTACTGCCGGTGCCGAACCGGGCACAACCGGAAGCACCCCATCCGTTAGAGATTTCCCATGTATTGTCAGCATCGAGACTTTCCTGTTTGCTGATGCCGCTCCACGTTCCATCATTACCTCCCTCACCTTTACAATCATTGAAGGTCTCACTGAAGACAGCACCGGAGAGATCACCGCCGCCACCAGGGGTGTCACCGCCACCGGGATTGACGCTACCACTGCCATCATCCTCTATCAATGAATAGATACTCTGGTAGTTATTCAGGTCAGGGACAGAGTCGGTTAACTGTCCCCATACGAACTGCTCCAGTCCCTCGAAGTCGACAAACGGGTTACGGTTGCCCTGAATGTCATAGACCCCGTCATTACGTTTCCTCTCCACCTCGCTCACCGGATCGTTCTTAGCCCACCGCAGCAACATCTTCAATGCCCAGGAGGATAATCCCGGATATTTCTGTCCATCCAGCATGTCACAACTCCAAGTGGTGATATCATCCTCATAACAGGTTACCATATAGAAATAGATGCGGGCAAAGTCACCCTTCCACTCGTCAGCAGGCTCGAAGACGGTGCCAGTGTAACCCTCGGTAGTACAACTGCCCAACTTACTGTAAGCGTTTGCCGACTTATAACTGTTACCCGTTGTCTCACCAAAGGGATGATTACCGCGCTTATTGTTCACGAAACCATCAGAAGCCACTAAGTGCATGATATCCACGTACATGGGATAACCATCTTTAAACCAGATCTTTGGAAAAGAATGTTCACGGTTATATACATCACCCTCTTTTGAGTAACTTCCGGCACGGTCGGATATTGGCGTAAAATTGGAGATATTGGAATAACGGTCGAGGATCTTCCCGTCATCGCGTATATCCAGCTTCTCTACAGCTTCCCATACTTCAGGAGTATATACTAGCTGTTTATGTTCATTGATGACACTTGCCAGCGCGGTCTTCAGTGCCGCTCCTGTCTTGCCGTTGGCATTCTTGTAATAGTTGCCATATACCTGTGCCACCGCATTTTGGGTGAAGGCACCCAGCAATAGAATAACGTATAGTAATGTTTTTTTCATAAGCCACAATCAATTAGGAGTGTATCATCTTTGCAAAAGTAATCATTTCTTACAACAATTCATATAAAAAATGAAAATAATATTTTATTTCTTTCACAGAAAAAAAGTATCTTTGTACACAGAAAAGACTTTTAACACATGAGACATCACATGAAACAGATTGTTCTATCCTGCATCATGAGCCTGACAACACTGACTACGGCGGCGCAGAAGAGCGTGCGCACCACCGAGTGCTTTGATAACGACTGGCGTTTCCACCTTGTCATGGAGGAAGGAGCCGAAGAGCAGGCAGGACCACGCCTGCGAGAGGCTGTCAACGGCTGGGAGACCGTGCAGCTGCCTCATGACTGGAGTATCCACATGATACCTGATCCGAGGTTGACAGGCTGCAACGCCCACCTTCGTGGCGGAAGAGGAGAATACCGCAAGACCTTCACCCTGCCGGCCTCCGACAAGGGAAAAGCCATAGCCATCATCTTCGACGGTATCTACAACCGCGCCAACATCTTCCTGAATGGTCATCACCTCGGGTTCCGTCCTTACGGCTTCGCCCAGCAGGAGTATGACCTCACACCTTTCCTGCGCTATGGGAAAGAGAACGAGCTGCGTGTGACGGTTAACAACCCTTCGGACAACGACTCCATCGCACGGTGGTACACGGGCTCCGGCATCTACCGTCATACCTGGCTGGTGAAACGAAACCCCATACATATTGCCACAAACGGAACGTATGTGGTAACGAGGAAGAAAGGTGGAGATGACTCGGAGGCACCCGATTGGATCGTGCAGGTGACAACCACCCTGGTGGGTTCTCCCGCGAAGGGACGCATAGAGCACCAGATCCTCGACGCCCAGGGAAAGGTCGTAGCCCGTGGCAAGGAGGGCGAGGACATCGTCATCCCCCACCCTCACCGATGGCAGGGACTGGCCGACCCCTACCTTTATCATGTGGTGACTCGACTCTATGACAGGGGGCGCCTCATAGACCAGACAGAGACACGTTTCGGTCTGCGCACCGCCACCTTCACCACCGACAGCGGTTTCCTGCTGAACGGACAGCCGTTGAAACTGCAGGGGTTCTGCTTGCATCAGGATGACGCCTGTCTGGGAGCGGCGCTGCCACGACGGTCGATGGAGCGGCGCCTGGAGATGTTCCGACAGTATGGAGTGAACGCCATCCGTTGCTCCCACAACCAGCCCGCTCCCGAGTTTCTCGACCTGTGTGATGAGATGGGCTTCGTGGTCATCGATGAGGCCTTCGATAAATGGAAGTCGGGCTACTACGCCGAATACTTCGACGAGTGGTGGGAACGTGACCTGCTCAACATGCTGCAGCGTGACCGTAACCACCCCTCTGTGGTGGCGTGGAGCATCGGCAACGAGCTCCAGGAGGCGTGGGACGGTACCGACGAGGGGGTGCGGCGCGCACAGATGCTGCAAGACTTCGTGCACCGGCATGAGCCGACGCGGCAAGTCTGCCTAGCGTGCCAGAACAACCACCAAGATAAGTTTGCCGGCGTGACCGATGTGGTGGGCTACAACTATCAGGAGCCTCGCATGGTGAGCGACCACCGTAAGTTTCCCGAACGGCGTTTCGTGGTAACCGAGGAGCTGCCCTATTTCTGTGGCGCGGAAGGGAATATCCGTGCCTACGACACCAACAACCCGTGGAATATCATCGCCGAAAACGACTTCATTGCCGGAGGTTTCCTCTGGACAGGACAGGACTATATCGGTGAGGCCGGATGGCCCTCCTGCGGCTGGCCCACCGGACTGATCGACTTGTCGGGAACAGAAAAGGCACAGGCGGTATGGCACCGCTCAGCATGGAAACAGCTGAACCTGCGCCCCGACGGTACGGTGAACCCCGAGGAGCCTTATGTGGAAAAGCCCGTGGTGGGTATTGCCGTGCGCGATGAGCGACTGGACATTGACCATGGACGCGACCTGTGGCAGTGGCCGAGAGTAGCGGCACAGTGGACGTTCCCCCATTATTATGAAGATACGATGATGGAGGTGCAGACCATCACAAACTGCGATCGTGTACAATTGTCTATCAACGGTCAGGTGATGGGCGAGAAGCGTACGTCAGACTTCGAGAATCGTACCATCGTGTGGCATGTGCCCTACAAGCCCGGACGTATAGAGGCCAAAGGTATCAACGGCACCGACACGGTGGCACGTCATGTGCTGCGCACGGCATCAGAGCCGGTAGCTTTACTCGCAGAGGCCGACCGTACCATCCTGACGGCCGACGGTCAGGACCTTTGTTACGTGCAGCTGCAGCTGGAAGATAAGGATGGGATAGCGGTTCCCCATCAGGAACGGCGTATCCATGGCACCGTCGAGGGTGAGGGCCGGCTTATCGGTCTGCTGAGCAGTGACCTGCGACGCACCACACCCTTCACCTCGACAGAGGATATGACACACTTCGGCCGCGCCTTTGCGGTGGTGCAGACCACGAGGAAGGCGGGACCCATCCGTCTCCGGCTGGATGTGGAAGGATTCACCGAACCCGTTTATGTGAACATGGAGAGTAAGTAATCTGTAATACCATCCCTCAACTGTCAGTTACCCTACAGCCAAATTATCGTGCAAACCGTACGCAAAAGTATTTTTATAAAGTATTTTTAATGTCAAGAAATAAAAACAAAGAACTAAAAATTTGGAAGAATACATATTATTTATTATTTTTGCAAAAAGATAATAATACCCTAAAAGACAAGATATGAAAACGATCATTTTAGCAGCTGGTTACGCTACCCGTCTTTATCCATTGACAGAGAACACACCGAAACAACTCCTTGATGTCGGCGGACGCACCATCATGGGGCGTATGCTCGACGACCTCGACGCTATCAGTGATGTTCATGAGAACATCATTGTCACCAATCATAAATTCGTAAATCATTTCAAGACGTGGATGGACAACGCCACCTACTGTAACCCTATAGAACTCCTCGACGACGGCAGTGAGTCGGAAAACGAACGCATGGGAGCGGTAGGCGACTTAGTGGCAGCCATCGAGGCTCTTGACATTGATGATGACATCCTCGTGGTGTATGCCGACAGCCTGTTGGAGTTCTCCTTCGACTTATTTGTTGATTTCTTCAAGGAGAAGGGTGCGTCCTGTGTCATGTATCACCCTCTTGACGATGTGGAGGAACTCAAGAAATACGCCGTGGTGGACATCAATAAGAAGGGACGTGTGAAGAGAATCGAGGAGAAGCCTCAGAAACCTCGCACCAACCTGGCGGTACCACCTTTCTATATTTATAAGAAAGAGGATCTTCCGCTCATCCGTGAGGCCATCCATGATGGTTGTAATGTGGACTCTCCGGGTAACCTCGTGGAATATCTCTACGACAAGACGCCTATCTATGCCATGGAGATGCCGGGACGCCGGTTTGCCGTGAGTGACATCGAGGAATACGAGCAGCTGAGAAAGACATTCCCGAGATAAGCTCCTATCCCTCCAGATTTGTTTAACAACACAAACGAAGGAGGAGGAACCGCTAATCACCCATTATCACCACTAATCACCCATTATCACCACTTACCGATCAATAACCGTCAGATGGCATTCCTCCATGTCGTATCTTTGTATTCGTCATCAGAAAGGGGGAAGAGTTATATGGCTCTCTCAGCAGATGGTTTCCTGATAATTAATAATCCTCAGATAATTTTCAAGGACGGACGTCTCGGAACGCCCGTCCTTTTTTGTTTTTCCAGTCACCAACCACGATATTTTTGATGGCTTTCTCCACTGCGTTTAGTGAGTATTTCCACTGCGTTTAGTGAGTAAATGCACTCTATTTACCCACTGTTTCCACATCAAATACCCACTATCTCTACCGGAGTTACTCACTATCTCTACCGGAGTTACTCATCAGACAGAATAAAGTCTTCCATCTTCTCCATCCAAGTCTTTGGTTACAGACAAAAGGAAGTGTTATTCCCTTTTCCCGAACAACCAATGACAAGGGCGGGAAAACTGTCAAAATCCTTTAGTTAAATAACTGTAAATAAATCTAAAATCAGTAAGGTCTGGTGCGATAAGAATGAGTCAGGCAGTCAGTCCATGGCACTATTCCACCCGGTACAGCTCGATATCGCGGATGCCGTTGAGGAAGTCACGTGCGGCCATCCTTTTCTTTCCACTGAGCTGTAACTCTACAATCTCCAGCCAGTTGTCGGCGGCTTTCACGAAGAGACGGTTTTCGGAAACACAGACAGCACCCACAGCGGCAGACGGCAGTCGGAGGGCCTGCACCTTGGCTGTACGGAAAATCTTCAGCACCGTGCTCTTCCCGTCAGGTGCTGTCATATTCGTCCAGGCACCCGGGTAAGGACTGAGTCCGCGCACGAAGTCGTACACCTTCTTCGCTGGCTGCTGCCAGTTGATGGCACAGGTCTCACGGAAGATTTTCGGAGCCGGCATCAAGACGATCCCCTCTGGCAGCAACATATCCTCCTGAGCGATGGTAGGCACCGTACCGTCGTTGAGCAGCAGCTCATCGACGGTCTCTATTGCGATGTCGGCGCCTAAACGCATCAGACCGTCATAGACTGTCTCCACATTGGCCTCATCTGTGATCGTAAAACGTTTCTGTCGGATGATCCTCCCCGTATCGATATCCTTATCGAGGAAGAAAGTGGTGACGCCCGTCTCTGTCTCCCCATTGATAACAGCCCAGTTGATAGGGGCGGCGCCACGGTATTGCGGCAGCAGGGCCGCATGTACGTTGAAGGTACCCCATCGGGGCATCGCCCACACCACCTCGGGGAGCATACGGAAGGCCACCACCACCTGCAGGTCGGCATGATAGGATCGCAGCTGTTCGATAAAGACGGGATCTTTCATTTTCTCCGGTTGCAGCACCGGTATCTGTCTGCTTACCGCATACCTCTTCACCTCCGATGGCTGAAGGGTATCTTGGTGACGTCCCACAGGTTTATCCGGTTGTGTGACGACGGCCACCACATGATAACCGTTCTCCACCAATCGTCGCAGGGTTTCCACGGCAAACTCCGGTGTGCCCATGAATATGATTCTTAAATCTTCTTTTTTCATCTTTTCTTCAGAAAGGGGTTATGATAGTTTTTTAAAAACCGTTCTCACCAGGATAAAATTCACCGGCACGGCGATGCAGTAAACGGGCAGCGGAGCCAAGGCCTTGCTGACACCCAGCCACAGGAACAGGTTGAGCAGCCCCATCTGGAAGAGGTAGTTGAACAGATGAGCCCCTGCGAAGCCGATGCCGTTTCGTTTGGTGGTCTTCTCCCGGAACGTAAACTGTGCCGAGAGGAAATAGTTGGCTACAAAACTCAGGAGATAACCGATGGTATATGCCACATTCACATTGATCCAATGCTGGAGTATCCAGTAGATGGCATAGTGCAGCACGGTGGCTATCACGCCTACTATGCCGAAACGCAGGATCTCCAGGATTGTTTGTCTTTGTAGTATCATAAGTTATTCCGATGAGAAATCGGCTATCAGCTGCCGGTATTGTTTATACAGATGTGTCCTCGACACGTACCCCACCAGGTGATTATCCTCATCGAGCACCGGCAGCATGGAGGCATCGGTATCATCGAAGCGTTTCATCACCGATTCCATCTCGTCATGAAGTCCGAGGATAGCCGGTGGCTGCGTCATCAGTTGTGCTACGGAGAAATGGCTGTACAGCTCCGTACGGAAGATGATATGCCGTATCTTGTCCATATTGATCTCCCCCAGAAGATTTCCGGCATCGTCCACGACAGGCAGGGTGTTCGACTTACTCCTGCTCATGGCATGGACGAGTGAGGACAGCGGCATGTCCGGACTGACAGAGAGGTAATGCCTGTCGATGACACTCTCCAATGACATCAGCGCCAAGGTGGAGTTGTCGGTATGGTGGGTCAGCAGCTTCCCCTCGCGCGCCAGTCGCATGCCATAGATGCTATGGGGTTCGAAGACGATGATAGTAAGGTAGGCACAGATACTGACGATCATCAGGGGGATCAGCAGCTCATAGCCATTGGTGAGCTCTGCGATAAGGAAGATGCCGGTGAGGGGTGCATGCATCACGCCGGCCATCACCGCAGACATTCCCAGCATGGCGAAATTCTTCTCAGGGATATAGACCCCTATCTCCTCCATGTTCCAGAGCCTTGCGAACAGGAATCCGCCATAGGCTCCGATAAACAAAGACGGTGCGAAGGTTCCTCCACAGCCCCCTGCCCCATTGGTGGCGGAGGTTGCAAAGACCTTGGTGAGGAGCACCAGGGCGATATACACCAGGAGCAGTCTGTCATTGCCATAGAAGAGGGAGTTGTTCAGGATGGCGTTCCAGTCTTGCTCGGTATTGCCGTTGAGCAGGATATTGATACTGCCGTAGCCCTCGCCGTAGAGTGAGGGGAAAAGGAAGATCAGCGAACTGAGGATGACGCCCCCTAAGAGCAGTTTCAGGTAGGCATGCTCACGCAGTCGGGCGAAGATACCCTCACAGTAGTTCATCATACGGATGAAGTACAGGCTGATCAACCCGCCGAACACACCTAATAATATATATGCAGGCACACGGTGGATGTTCCAGCTGCTGTCCAGCTGGAAATTGAACAGCAGATGTCCGCCGGTAAAGAAATAGCTGAAGACGACGGCTGTGACGCTGGCTATCAGGATTGGCAGCAGCGATGCCATGGTAAGGTCGATCATCAGCACCTCAAGGGTGAAGACGAGTCCTGCTATCGGGGCATTGAAGATAGCAGCGATGGCAGCCGAGGCTCCACAGCCCACCAGAAGCATCAAGGTATGGTTGTCGAGGTGGAATTTCTTTCCGAGGTTACTGCCGATGGCGGAGCCTGTCAGCACGATAGGAGCCTCGGCACCCACCGATCCGCCGAAGCCGATGGTGATGGCGGAGGCGATGACACTGCTCCAGCAGTGGTGACTTGCCAGCCGGCTTTTCTTGGTGGCGATCGCATAGAGGATGCGGGTGATACCATGGGAGATATCATCCCTTACGATATACTTCACGAAGAGAGAGGTGATATAGATACCGATGACAGGATAAAGAAGGTACAGCCAGTTGAAGGTGGTATAGTCGAATCCGGCTGTGAGCATCATCTGTATCTCTTTGATCAGCCAGTGGAGGATGACAGCCGCGCAGGCCGCGAAGAAGCCCACAAAGAAACTGAGGATCAGGATAAACTGCTTATTGCTGAGGTGCTCGTCACGCCAGCTTATGAATTTCCGCAACCAAGAAGTAGCCTGAGTCGTTTCTTCTCTCATCATTATTTACGTATTATCTGTATCCCCCCATCCTTTGACAGTTTGACGATGCTCGAGGGTTTATGCGGACGTTTCTCTTGCCGCCGGCTGAAGCACACATAGTCGACAGCCTCCAACAGTGCCTGTGAGATATCACGGTAATTCTCGGCAGGCGGTTCGCCGCTGATATTGGCGCTCGTGCTTACCAATGGTTTCTGAAAGCGATAACATAACTCTTTGGAGAAAGGCTCACTGGTGACGCGCATCGCCACACTGCCGTCATCGGCAATCAGGTTGGGAGCCAAGTTCACGGCACCATCCAGGATTACCGTCAACGGTGTCGTGGACAGTTCTATCAGATCCCATGCCACACTCGGCACATCACGCACATAACGCTGCAGACGGGCTTCACTGTCCACCAGACAGATAAGAGCCTTGCTGTCCTCACGCTGTTTGATCTTAAACACCTTGGCGACAGCCTCCGCGTTGGTAGCGTCACAGCCGATGCCCCATACCGTATCCGTAGGATAGAGGATCACCCCACCCTGCCGCATCACATTAACCGCATTCTGTATATCTTCCTGTATTTTCATTGATGATTTGACAAGTAAACAAAAAAGGAGATCACCACAGCAAATGATGATCTCTATCATAGTATATCTCTGACATTTACATCTCCCATCCCACAGCGGAGGCACCTAAGACAGCAGCGGAAGATCCGTCAAGACCGGAAACGAGGAACTTTGCCTTGCCTTTGAAGATCTTCAACACCTTCTGCTCATAGCTGCGCTTGATAGGCTCCATGATCAGGTCACCCGCCTTGGTCATACCACCGAAGAAGATAAAGGCCTCGGGGGAAGAGAAAGCGGCAAAGTCGGCACAGGCCTCACCGAGCATCTCACCGGTAAACTCATAGATATGCTTTGCCAAGGCGTCACCCTTGCCGGCAGCTATCGACACATCGAGGGAGGTGATGGCCTCGGGATCCATCTCACGGAGAATCGACGGCTCCTGGGTCTTGGACAACAGCTCACGGGCTGTACGTGCCACGCCGGTGGCTGAGCAATAGGCCTCCAGGCAACCACTGCGTCCGCAACCGCAAGGACGTCCGTTCTCACGACGCATGATCACATGGCCTAACTCTCCGGCGAAACCGTCACAGCCATATACCAACTGTCCGTTGATGACAATACCTGATCCGACACCTGTCCCGAGTGTGATAACGATGAAGTTCTTCATACCACGAGCCACTCCATAGGTCATCTCACCGATAGCCGCCGCATTGGCATCGTTGGTAAGCCCTACCGGTATGTCGTTCAGACGCTCGCTGAACAACTTCGCCAACGGGACAATACCGTTGTGTGCCCATGCCAAATTAGGAGCAAACTCAATAGTACCATTATAATAATTACCATTGGGAGCACCAATACCCATCGCCTTAATGGTTTCAATTCCCCCCACCTGCTCGATGATCGCCTGCAGCGCATCCACACAGGCATCCACATAATCCTCCACGTTGTCATAACCCTGGGTCTTGATAGCTGTCGTGGCCTTTATCTCACCACGTGCGTCAACAATTCCGAAAACTGAATTGGTACCTCCTAAATCTAAACCGATCACATACGGTTTGTTCACTGGCTCTGCACTCATAATAAAATGTTTTATCTGTTTATTAATTACTTTATATTGCTGTTTTCTCAGTTTCTCTGATAGGCAAAATTACTAAAATTATCGTATATCACAAAGTTTTGAAGAATAAAATTACATAATTCTTTTTTTTTTAGTAATTTTGCATCCGCTATGCCATTTGAATTTCATATCAACTTCATAGATGTCATGCTAAAAGGCATGATCATTGGTATTATCGCCAGTGCGCCGATGGGACCTGTCGGCGTACTCTGTGTGCAACGTACTCTTAACAAAGGAAGGTGGTACGGTTTCGTCACGGGTATCGGAGCTGCCATCAGTGACATCATCTATGCCCTGCTCACCGGACTGGGTATGTCGTTTGTCATGAACCTGGTGCAGAATGAGCACAACCGTTTCTATCTGCATATCAGCGGAAGTATTATCCTGCTGTTCTTCGGTATCTACTGCTGGCGCAGCGACCCCACCAAGAAGATACATATCAGCGGAAAACAGAAAGGCAGTCTGTGGCATAATGGCATCACGGCCTTCTTCGTCACTTTCTCCAACCCCCTGATCATCCTGCTCTTCATGGCCAGCTTCGCCCAGCTGGGGTTCGTCATCCCCGACCACCCGATAGAGATGACACTCGGCTATATGAGCATCTTTGCCGGAGCGTTGCTGTGGTGGTACGGACTGACATGGCTGGTTGACAAGATCAGGGGCATCTTCGACAACAACGGCATACAACTTATCAACAAGGTTATCGGCAGTATGGTGATTATCTTCTCGCTGGTGATCCTCTTCGGCACTTTGTTCAACCTTTATACCATCTCTTACTGACATGTTTATCTCACAAGAGTTACGCAAGACAAACATTGCGGAATACCTGCTCTATATGTGGCAGGTGGAAGATATTATCCGAGGATATGACCTCTCCCTCAGCAGGATACGCCGGGAATATATCGACCGGTTCGATATCGATGACGAAAAGAAGGAAGAGATGGTCGATTGGTATGGCGACCTGATACGGATGATGAATCAAGAGGGATGCCGCGAGAAAGGACATCTGCAGATTAACCGTAATGTGATCATCCAACTCACGGAACTGCATAACCGTCTCCTGAAAAGCGGTAAGTTCACCTTCTATAACAGTGAATATTACAAAGTGTTGCCCTTCATCGTAGAGCTGCGTAAGAAAGGCAGCAAGGAAGAACCGGAGATAGAGACCTGCTTCAACGCCTTATACGGTGTGATGCTCCTCCGTCTGCAGAAGAAAGAGGTGAGCCAGAGCACCAAACATGCCATACAGGAGATAACCACCTTCCTCGGCATGCTCAACGATTATTATATGAAAGAGAAAAATCATCAACTGATGATTGAAGATAATTTCGAGGTATAACATTAGAATATGAGAATACTTGTCACAGGATGTAACGGACAACTGGGCAATACCCTGAGAGACCGGCAGCATCATTATCCGCGACATCAGTGGTTTAATACTGACGTCGCAGAACTGGACATCACAGACAAGGCGGCTGTGGAGAGATATGTACAAGACCATCAGATTGAAGGAATCGTCAACTGTGCCGCTTATACCGCCGTTGACCGTGCGGAAGACGATCTGGAGAGAGCGACGCTCCTGAACGTTACCGGTCCCGCTATCCTCGCAGAGGTGATAGAGAGGCAAGGAGGATGGCTGATACATATCTCCACCGACTATGTCTTCGATGGGAATCACAGCACTCCTTATACGGAGGAGGAGCCCACCCACCCCATGAGCGTGTACGGCAGGACCAAACGACAGGCGGAGGAGGATGTGACGGAGCGTTGCCGGCAATCGGTCATCATCCGTACGGCATGGCTCTATTCCGAGTACGGTAACAACTTCGTGAAAACGATGCTGCGACTGGGCCGCGAGCGGGAACAGCTGAAGGTGGTCTATGACCAGGTAGGAACACCCACCTATGCCGGCGACCTTGCCGACGCCATTCTCCACATCATAGAGAAAGGAATCATCGCCGGTATCTATCATTACACCGATGAAGGCGTTGCCAGTTGGTATGACTTCACCAAGACCATTCACCACATGGCTGAGATCTCTGCCTGTGAGGTGCTTCCCATCCGCAGCTCCGAATATCCCACCAAGGCACACCGCCCCTCCTTCAGCGTACTCGACAAACAGAAGATCAAAAGTACATACAACATACATATACCCTATTGGAAAGACAGTCTGCGACACTGCCTCTCCCTGTTAAAAGAAGAATAAGAAATGCAAGAAATAGATAGAAGAAGAACTTTCGCCATCATCTCACATCCTGATGCCGGCAAGACGACACTGACGGAGAAATTCCTGTTGTTCGGCGGACAGATTCAGGTGGCGGGAGCTGTCAAGAGCAACAAGATCAAGAAGACAGCCACCTCCGACTGGATGGACATCGAGAAGCAAAGAGGTATCTCTGTCTCCACATCCGTCATGGAGTTCGACTACTGTCCTACCGCCCGTGTGCAGGAAGCCGGACCGGAGGATATTATATATAAGGTGAACATCCTCGACACGCCGGGACACCAGGACTTCGCGGAGGACACCTACCGCACACTGACCGCCGTCGACTCTGCCATTATCGTCGTCGATGGAGCGAAAGGTGTGGAGGCCCAGACACGTAAGTTGATGAATGTCTGTAGGATGCGTAACACACCGGTGATTATCTTTATCAACAAGATGGATCGTGAGGGACGTGATCCTTTCGACCTGCTCGATGAGTTGGAGGCGGAACTGCAGATAAAGGTCCGCCCACTGTCATGGCCTATCAACCAAGGAGTGAGGTTCAAGGGAGTGTACAACATCTACGAGAACAAACTCGACTTGTTTACACCCGACAAGCAGCGTGTCACCGAGAAGGTGGAGGTGGACCTGGATTCCTCGGCTCTCGACCAACGTATAGGAGAGAGTGACGCGGAGAAGCTGCGTGAGGATCTCGAACTCGTGGAGGGTGTCTATCCTGCCTTTGACGTCAGCGACTATCGTTCCGCGCAGGTGGCTCCTGTATTCTTCGGCAGTGCCCTCAATAATTTCGGTGTGCAGGAACTGCTCAACTGTTTTGTGGAGATAGCACCCAGTCCGCGCCCCACGAAGGCCGAGGAGCGTGAGGTGATGCCCGAGGAACCGAGATTCACGGGCTTTATCTTTAAGATCACGGCCAATATCGACCCTAACCACCGCAGCTGCATCGCTTTCTGTAAGGTGTGCAGCGGCAGGTTCGTACGTAACCAGCCATACCTGCATGTGCGTCATAATAAGACGGTCAGGTTCTCCTCGCCCACACAGTTTATGGCGCAGAGAAAGAGTACCATCGAAGAGGCATGGCCCGGTGATATCGTAGGACTGCCCGACAACGGTATCTTTAAGATTGGTGATACCCTGACAGAGGGAGAACAGCTGCATTTCCGCGGCTTACCTTCTTTCTCTCCCGAGATGTTCAAATATATCGAGAACGACGACCCGATGAAAGCCAAGCAGTTGAACAAAGGTATTGACCAGCTGATGGACGAGGGCGTGGCGCAGATGTTTGTCAACCAGTTTAACAACCGTAAGATCATCGGTACCGTGGGACAACTGCAGTTTGAGGTGATACAATATCGTTTGGAGAACGAATACAACGCGAAATGTCGCTGGGAACCAGTACATCTGTACAAAGCCTGCTGGATAGAGTCGGATGATGCTGAGGAGCTGGCGGCCTTCAAGAAACGGAAATACCAGTATATGGCCAAGGATAAGGACGGAAGGGATGTGTTCCTTGCCGACTCCGGTTATGTGCTGCAGATGGCTCAGGAAGACTTCAAGCATATCAAGTTCCATTTCACCAGTGAGTTCTGAACCATGGCATCCACCATCACCACGAATGACGGACATCCATGGTATGCCCTCCAGCTGTTCGGTCTGAGATCCGCACTCATGGCAGAGTCTCTGGACCGTAATGGGGTCGCATACTTCATCCCCATGCAGAATGTCGTCTATATCGACCGGCATGGTAAGCGGCGTCATGAAATGAGGGCCGTGGTGTCAAACATCATCTTCATCAAGAAAGACAGGAGCCTCAAGGAAATAAACGAACAACTGCTGATTTTCCAAGGACATTATTATTTCTTCCGTAAACAAAACATAACCAGAGACATATACGAGATAGGCGCGGAAGAGATGCGGGAGTTTATCATCATGTGTAACCCGGAGCTGACCGAAAAGCGATATCTCGATGAGAATGAGGCTAAGCTGAAACCGGGAGCCAAGGTGCTGGTACATCACGGTCCCCTGAAAGGACTTACCGGACGACTGGTGAGGCAGAGTGGGAAATATTATCTGCTGAAAGAGGTTCCCGGCATGGCGGTGATGCTGAAAGTTACGAAATGGTGCTGTAAAGAATGTTGAAAAGAGAGGAGTCTCTAAAGTTCCGCACCCGTTTTCCGTCACTTTGACTTTGCCGGAGTCACTCCGTTCGGGAAATGAAAAAAAAATAAACTTTTCTTTTGTACAGCACTCATTTTTTTGTAACTTTGCACAATTTATGATGGAGAAAACAGGTTTTTCCGGTATTCTGCATAATAAACGTATGAATATAATGTCAAACGATCATCATACAATGAAGAAGAAACTCAAAAAAGTATTAGTACTCGGTTCAGGTGCTTTAAAGATTGGACAGGCAGGAGAATTTGACTATTCCGGTTCTCAGGCATTGAAAGCATTGCGTGAAGAAGGTATCCACAGTGTGCTCGTTAATCCGAACATCGCGACGATCCAAACCTCTGAGGGTATCGCCGATCAGGTGTATTTCCAACCCGTTACTCCCTATTTCGTTACAGAGATCATCAAGAAAGAGCGTCCTGACGGTATTCTTCTGGCTTTCGGCGGACAGACCGCCCTGAACTGCGGCACGGAGCTGTTCCTGAACGGTACTCTCAAGGAGTATGGCGTGGAGGTGCTGGGTACGTCCGTAGAAGCAATCATGGATACGGAAGACCGTGACCGTTTCGTAAAGAAACTTGACGAGGTGAGCCTCAAGACACCGGTGAGTCATGCGGTAGAGAATATGGATGATGCCCTGAAGGCGGCACGAGAAATCGGTTTCCCCATCATGATCCGCTCCGCCTATGCACTGGGTGGACTGGGAAGCGGTATCTGCAAAGACGAAGCCGCCTTCACCGAACTGGCGGAGAGTGCTTTCACCTTCGCTCCCCAGATCTTGGTAGAGGAGAGTCTGAAAGGCTGGAAAGAGATTGAGTTTGAGTGTATCCGTGATGCCAACGACCACTGTTTCACCGTGGCCTCCATGGAGAATTTCGACCCATTAGGCATCCACACCGGTGAATCTATCGTCGTGGCTCCCACCTGTTCTCTTACTGACGAACAGGTGAAGATGCTTCAGGATCTGACCATCAGCTGTGTACGTCACCTGAACATCGTCGGTGAGTGTAATATCCAGTTCGCCTTCAACGCAGAGACCAACGACTATCGTATCATCGAGATCAACGCTCGTCTGAGTCGTTCTTCCGCTTTGGCATCTAAAGCCACCGGCTATCCGCTGGCCTTCGTAGCAGCAAAGATAGCACTGGGTTACACCTTGGATCAGATCGGTGAGATGGGCACTTCCAACAGTGCTTACGTGGCTCCTCAGCTCGACTATATGATCTGTAAGATACCACGTTGGGACTTGACGAAGTTCTCTGGTGTCAGCCGACTCATCGGTTCTTCCATGAAGTCCGTGGGCGAGATTATGTCTATCGGTCGTTCCTTCGAGGAGATGATACAGAAGGGACTGCGAATGATCGGACAGGGCATGCACGGATTCGTGGGTAACGACCACACGAAGTTTGAGAACCTCGAAGAAGAACTCTCCAACCCCACCGACCTGCGCATCTTTGCCATCGCACAGGCCCTGGAAGAGGGATATACCGTGGAGCGTATCGAAGAGCTCACGAAGATAGACGTCTGGTTCCTCACCCGACTGAAACGTATCGTCACACTGAAACATCAGCTGATGGAATATAACAGCCTGGAGGATATCCCCGACAGTTTCCTGCAAGAGGTGAAAGCCGCCGGATTCTCCGACTTCCAGATCGCCCGTTTCGTATTGAAGCCTCAAAACGGGAACATGGAAAAAGAAAACCTTGCCGTTCGCCGTTATCGTAAAGAGAAAGGTATCGTGCCGGCTGTCAAACGTATCAACACCGTAGCCAGTGAGCATCCTGAGCTGACAAACTATCTCTATTTCACCTATGCCGTACAGGGGCATGACATTAACTATTACAAGAATGAGAAGTCTGTCGTGGTATTGGGTTCCGGTGCCTACCGCATCGGTTCCTCTGTGGAGTTCGACTGGTGCTCGGTAAACGCCATCAACACCGCCCGTAAGCTGGGATACAAGAGTATTATGATCAACTACAACCCCGAGACGGTATCTACCGACTACGATATGTGTGACCGTCTGTACTTCGACGAGTTGTCGTTAGAGCGTGTCCTTGATGTCATCGACCTGGAGCAGCCCAAGGGTGTCATCGTCAGCATGGGTGGACAGATACCTAACAACCTGGCCATGAAACTCTATCGTCAGGGTATTCCTGTGCTGGGCACATCACCGGTGAATATCGACCGCGCGGAGAACCGTGACAAGTTCTCTGCCATGCTCGACAAACTGGGTATCGACCAGCCTGCATGGCGCGCACTCACCTCTTTCGACGATATCAAGGAGTTTGTGGAAGAGGTAGGGTTCCCTGTGTTGGTACGCCCGTCATACGTGCTCTCCGGCGCCGCCATGAATGTTTGCTACAGCTATGAGGAGCTGGAGCGGTTCCTGCAGATGGCAACTGAGGTAAGCAAAGATTTCCCTGTAGTGGTATCGCAATTTATGCAGGACACCAAAGAGATTGAGTTTGACGCTGTTGCCGACAAGGGTGAGATCGTGGAATATGCCATCTCCGAGCATATCGAATATGCCGGTGTTCACTCCGGTGACGCTACGATGGTCTTCCCCGCACAGCATATCTATTTCTCTACTATCCGACAGATTAAGAAGATTTCCCGTAAGATTGCCGGCGAACTGAATATCAGCGGACCATTCAACATCCAGTTCTTAGCCAAGAACCGTGAGGTGAAGGTGATAGAGTGTAACCTCCGCGCCAGTCGCTCGTTCCCCTTTGTGAGCAAGATCCTGAAACGTAACTTCATCGAGACAGCCACAAAGATCATGCTCGACGCACCCTATGTGAAAGCAGACAAGAGTGAGTTTGACATCGACCGCATCGGCGTGAAAGCATCACAGTTCTCTTTCGCCCGTCTGCAGAATGCCGACCCTGTGCTCGGTGTTGACATGTCATCCACCGGTGAGGTGGGCTGCTTGGGTGACGACCTGCACGAGGCAATGCTCAACTCCCTCATCGCCACCGGATACCGGCTGCCGGAAAAGAACATTCTGATTTCCTCCGGAGGTGCCAAAGGTAAGGTAGCCTTGCTGGAGCCCGCCCAGGAGCTGATCAAGAACGGTTATAATATCTATGCCACCAGTGGTACTGCGAAGTTCTTCCATGACAATCATATCCCTGCCACTACCGTGTCATGGCCTGATGAGGAAGCCGACAACAATGTGATGGATATGATTGCCAACCATCAGTTCGACTTGATCATCAACGTGCCGAAGAACCACTCTAAACGAGAGCTGACCAACGGATACCGCATCCGTCGCGGCGCTATCGACCATAACATCCCACTGATGACGAACGTACGTCTTGCCAAGGCATTCATCGAGGCATTCTGCACCATGAAGGGTGAATCTATCAAGGTGAAGAGCTGGCAGGAGTATAATAGTTGAGGGTTTAGAGTTGAGAGTTGAGAGTTGAGAGTTTAGAGTTGAGGGTTTAGAGTTTAGAGTTGAGGGTTCGTGATCTTTATGATGAAGAAAATGTGAACTGAAAGAACATGAGTCACTTCATAATCTGGCAGGAATTTCTGCCAGATTATTTTTTGAAAATAATTTTGACTTATTGTAATAATTGACACTTGCGTACGTTACTATAATAGAATAAAAAATAATTTGCCTATGCCGTATTTTACTCAAGAAGATTTAAACCCATCAGAGAAAACACTTCATTTTATCCGACAGTTTGCTTACTCCTACCGTGTTTGTCAACTGCGACAGCAATCTTGTTCGTATAGCGTCAATTAACCGACTAAAAAGATATTACTATGGCAGTAATGGTATCCCCATCGTTGCTGGCGGCCAATTTCTTAGAGCTGCGCAAAGATATCGAGATGATCAACAACAGTGAGGCTGACTGGCTTCACCTGGATGTCATGGATGGTATGTTCGTACCCAATATCTCTTTTGGTTTCCCGGTATTGGAGGCCGTCAGTAAGATCTGTAAGAAGCCGCTCGACGTACATTATATGATCATGCAACCTGAAAGGTACATCAGGCAGACAGCCGCCTTGGGGGCAATGATGATGAATGTTCACTATGAGGCATGTACCCATCTGCACCGTATAGTAGAAGAGATTCATCAGGCAGGGATGAAAGCCGGCGTTACCCTCAACCCCTCCTCTCCCGTCAGTTTGTTGGAAGACATTATCCGTGATGTGGACATGGTCTTACTGATGAGTGTGAATCCCGGGTTCGGAGGACAGCGTTTCATTGAACAGACCATCAACAAGACCCATCAGCTACGTGAGATGATCAACAGGACAGGCAGCCATGCCCTCATAGAGGTGGACGGTGGCGTACAAGAAGAAACAGCCCCGCGCTTGGTGAAAGCCGGGGTTGATGTACTGGTGAGTGGCAGTTACGTGTTCAAAGCCACTGATCCTTATCAGGTAATCAAATCATTGAAGCATTTAGGGGAATCAGCTCATTTGTAGCATGATATCATGTTTCTTAGCCATCCGTCGCATATTTAGGATGGCATAGCGCATACGACCGAGTGACGTGTTGATACTCACGCCGGTCATCTCTGCTATCTCTTTAAACGACAGGTCTTGATAGAAACGCATAAAGACCACCTCTCGCTGCGAGGGGGGAAGGGCTTCCATTATCTTCTTGGCATCTTTCAACACCTGGGCACGGACATAGGCATCCTCTATGTTATCATCCAGGATTGACGTGTTGGGGATGTTCGACAAGTCATTATCCTCCCCTTGATCGACAATACCTTCCGCCTTCTGCTCACGGAACCAGTCCATGATCACATTATGGGCGATACGCATAATCCACGCGGAGAATTTCCCGCTGGTGACGTACCGGCCTTGGTTGAGCTTTGTAATTACCTTGACGAAAGTCTCCTGAAACAGATCATTGGCTGTCTCACGGTCATGAACTACGAACATGATGTATGAGAACAAACGCGTCTGATTACGTGACAGCAACAGGTCGAATGCCTTATTATCTCCATTGATATACAACATGGCCAACTCCTCGTCGGTCATCCTTTCAAGATTACTCATATCATCCAAATTTACTTATTAATAGAGTAATATTGTTTCAATAGGCATTCTTTTTTTAACGGTTAATAATAATACGATTTTTGTTATTCGACTGCAAAACTAAAATATTTTCACGAAACCTGCAAATATTTTTAAAAAATATCTTCCCTTTTCTTGTTTTTTTTCCAAAAATCATTATCTTTGCAAACAGAATCAGGACTAAAGGTTCGCTCAAACGCGATTAATAAGGGAATGAGGTGAGAGTCCTCTACTGTCCCGCAGCTGTGAGCTTCGTTATGTCCGCAAGCGAAAACCACTGTTAATAGACAAAAAGATTTTTGTCCTTTTAAACGGGAAGGTGCTTTCGGAGAAGTTAAGTCAGAAGACCTGCCTTTGTGTCATACCAGCGTTCCTCGTGGGTTAGGAATCAACGGTTATTGATATCTTTTTAAGATATATGTTCCCTGGCAAGGGGAATATTGGCTATGCAGTTTTACGGGAATAAAGCTGACCGTGTATTATTATATAAGTTATAAGTTGGGAAAAGAACGGTGCGTGAAGCATCGTTCTTTTTGTTCCTGTCCATAATAAAGAGAGAGAAATGGCAAATACATAGGAGACTATCTATTAATGCAATTATTTGGGAATAAAACAAAAAAAATCAACTATGCATTCTTATTATTCCCATAAAAAGTGTAACTTTGCATTTTATATTAATAACTAATCCGTAATCAAGATGAAGTATTTCCAGACACTACTTCTTTGTCTTCTGTTCCCTATGGCTATCAATGCCTCCGTATGGGATTCTGAGTACAAAAAATTAGAGAAAGAGATTACCGGTCCCACCTTCGGACCCAACAGTTTTGTGATCACCAAATACGGTGCCTCGCTGAAAGTGAATGATCCCGCCAAGAACCAGAAGGCTATCAACAAAGCCATCGACGCCTGCTACAGAGCCGGCGGCGGAAAGGTGATCGTACCGGAAGGTACCTGGAACACCGGAGCAATCACCTTGAAGAGCAATGTCAATCTGGTGGTAGAGAAAGGTGCTACCCTGCTCTTTGCCTTCGACCGCTCCTTATATCCCAATGTGCCTACACGCTGGGAGGGTATGGACTGCTGGAACTACCAGCCTCTGATCTATGCCTACCAACAGAAGAATATCGGTATCACCGGCGAGGGCACTATCGACGGCAACGGCTCTGATGACACTTGGTGGCTGATGAGCGGGAAGCGTCCTAAGAATAAAGAGACCGACTATCCTGAGAAACAACAGAATGCCGGTGGACGCGCTGACCTGATGCGCTATGCCGAAGATGGTGTTGACATGGATGAGCGTATCTTCGGAGCGGGTCACGGCCTGCGTCCCCAACTTGTCTGTCTCAACCAATGTGAGAACATTCTGATAGAGGGTGTCACCCTGCTGAACTCTCCTTTCTGGGTCCTCCATCCCCTACTCTCCAAGAATATCATCGTTCGGAAAGTGAAGATATGGAATGAAGGCCCCAACGGTGACGGATGTGACCCGGAGAGTTGTGAGGATGTGCTGATTGAGGATTGTATCTTCCATACCGGCGACGACTGTATCGCCATCAAGAGCGGACGTAATGCCGACGGACGTGCCGGCGCCACCGGGCGTTATGCCGGTATTCCGAGTAAGAACATCATCGTCCGTAACTGTGTGATGGAAGATGGTCATGGCGGCGTGGTGATTGGTTCAGAGATCTCCGGAGGTTGTCAGAATGTGTATGTGGAGAACTGTACGATGGACTCTCCCAACCTCGACCGCGTGCTGCGCATCAAGACGAACAGCTGTCGCGGCGGTATCATCGAGAACGTCTATTTCCGCAATGTAAAGGTAGGACAATGCGGGGAGGCCGTGCTGAAGATCAACACCGACTATGAGCCGAAGGAGGTATGCTGCCGTGGTTTCTATCCTATCGTCCGTAATGTCAACATGGAGAATGTCACCTGCGAGAAGTCTAAATACGGTGTGATGATCGTCGGTTATGAGTCCGACTCCCTGGCTTACACCATCAATACCATCAATGTAAAGGACTGTAGTTTCAACGGCGTATATGGCAAACCGGTTTACCAGACGGGTAAGGCGATGAATATCAGCTATGACAATCTGAAGATCAACGGTAATGTCATCCTCTCAAAGATGCCTTATAAGTATTACAGTGAATGGATGACCCATTCCGAGATGGCTCGTGTCCCCCACTCCTATCTCCTCGACTTCGCCAAGAAGCCGCACTGGAGCTATACCAGCGGCACGGAGATGTGTGCGATGCTGGACACCTACAAGCGATATAAGGATGAGAGCATCTACTCCTACCTGCAGGAATATCCTGAGACGATGATCGACGAGAATGGTGTGGCTACAGGTTACAAATATGAGGATTTCAACCTCGACAATGTACGTCCCGGCAAGTTCCTCATCGGCATGTATAAGATGAACCCGCAGAAGAATCAGCTGGAGATTCTGAAGACACTCTTCAAACAGTTGGAGAAACAGCCGCGCACCCAGGAGGGTGTGTTCTGGCACAAGGCGATCTATGCCAACCAGGTATGGCTCGACGGTATCTTCATGGGACTGCCTTTCTATACCGAGGCGGCACCTCTGCTGAAGGGTAAGAAAGCAAAGAAATACTACGAGGATATCATCGATCAGGTGGTGAAGACCGACCGCCGCACCTACGATGCCAAGACCGGTTTGTGGAAACATGCGTGGGATGAGACGCACACCGCTTTCTGGGCTGACAAAGAGACAGGACAGTCGAAGCACACGTGGGCACGAGCCATGGGATGGTATGTGATGGCGATGGTAGAGATCTTAGACAACCTGCCTGAGGATCATGCCCGTCGTGGAGAGGTGATTGACGTGTTCCAGCGCGCCATGACAGCGCTGGTAAAGCACCAGGATAAGAAAACGGGAGTATGGTACGATGTGTTGGATGTGAAAGACCCGCGTAACTACTTAGAGTCAACAGCCTCTTCGATGTTCGCCTACACCCTGCTCAAGGGTGCCCGCATGGGATACCTCGATGACAGTTTCCGTCAGGCAGGTATCAAGGCATACAAAGGAATCCTCAATGAGTTTGTCCGTGTGAACGAGGACAAGACCCTCTCTCTCACCCGCTGCTGTGAGGTGAGCGGTCTGGGACCAGCCCCCGGTCCGTACGTTACAAAACCCAACTACCGTCGCGACGGTTCCTTCGACTACTATATGTCGGAGCCCATCCGTGACAATGACGGCAAAGGCCTCGGCCCGTTCATCTGGGCTTCCCTCGAGATGGAAGAACTCGGATATGATACAGAGAAACTGAAACAATAATATTACAAATAATGAATTTTAAAGCTTTCTTTATCCTATTAGCCTCCACATGCACTTTCTTACAGGTGCATGCCCAGACATCTAATTCGTATGACCAAGGGAAGCCCATCGGATGGGCGATGGTGAACGGACAGACAACTGGCGGCGAGGGCGGCACGACCGTGACCGTCAGCACCTTTAACGAGCTGAAAGCACAGCTGTCTGCCTTTAACACAGAAAAGAAGATTATCTACGTGTCCGGCACCATTGAGTTCTCCGGGTTCCTGGAGATAAGGGGTGTGCAGAACAAGACCATCTACGGACTGAAAGGTGCTGTCCTCAGCAATCCCATTCACTCTGCCAATAAGGATGAATCAGGTATTTTCTATATGAGAGACTGCACGAACATCATCATCCGTAACCTCACCTTTAAGTCGGCCGGTGCCTACGATATCGACGGTAATGATAACCTGAACGTGCAGAACGGCAAATACATCTGGGTGGATCACTGTGATTTCCAAGACGGGGTGGATGGTAATTTCGACTGCAATAACGGATCTGACTATATCTGTGTGACATGGTGCCGCTTCAGGTATCTTATTGAGCCATGGGCAGGTGGCAGTGGCGGCAGCGACAACCACTGTTTTACCAACCTGTGGGGAGGCAGTGACAAGAATGCGTCAACCGACGAAGGACATCTACGTACCACCTTTGCCAACTGTTGGTGGGATGAAGGATGTAGAGAGCGTATGCCCCGCATCCGTTTCGGACAGGTACATGTCCTTAACTGTCTGTATAGTAGCAGTAATGCCAATTATTGTGTAGGAACAGGATACCGCTGTAATGCTTATGTGGAGAAATGTGCTTTTACCAGTGATAAGGCGAAGAAGACTCCGTGGAAGAACTATGCGATAAGTGGTTCATACACGGATTATAACATCACTGTTACCGGATGTTTGGGAGCTGATGACGTGCAGCAGCGCTCCGGCAGCATCGACTATTTCATTCCTTCCAATGTTTACACACTTGAGGGCTTTGATGTGAGTTTGGTAGAGAGTGTGGTGGGAAATGAGACAACAGGGGCTGGTGCCACTCTTCCCGATCCTGAGGGTGCAGGAGTACAAAGCCTCAGCAATGACAAAGCCTCTGTGAGAGCCGTAGAATATTACACCCTCGATGGTAAGCAACTCAGCGTCAAACCCGTTCTTGCTCCGTTTATTCAGGTGACGACCCTTTCTAACGGAAAGAAAGAAACCAAGAAATTAATTCCTAACAAATAACGTCGATGATTAAGAAACTTTTTACATTATTATCTATAGTGCTCTTCGGCACTACCGTCGCTCAGGCACAGGCCCCGGCCTTCCCGGGAGCGGAGGGGCATGGAAGATATGTCACTGGAGGACGTGGCGGTAATGTGATCCATGTAACGAACCTTAATGATAGTGGCACCGGGTCGCTGCGCGCTGCTGTCAGCGGAAGCGCCAAGAAGATCATCGTCTTTGATGTGGGTGGAGTGATTGCACTGAAGTCAGATCTGATCATTGGAGCCAATACCACCATCGCCGGACAGACCGCTCCGGCTCCCGGTATTACACTGCGTTATTACACAGTTCGTCCCAATGGCGATAATATTATTATCAGATTTTTACGAGTACGTCGTGGAGAAGAAAAAAATGTGAATGACGGGGCTGATGCTATCTGGACACGACAATACACGGGGATGATCCTTGACCACTGCTCTTTCTCATGGAGTATTGATGAAGTTGCGTCATTTTACGATAATAATAACTTTACCATGCAGTGGTGTACCATTGCTGAGAGCTTGGTTCACCCCGGTCATAGTAAAGGAGCACATGGCTATGGCGGTATCTGGGGCGGAAAACTCGCATCATACCATCACAATCTGATTGCTCACGTAGCCAACCGTTCCCCACGTTTCTGCGGAGCACGTTATAGTTGGGAAGGCTACAAGAAGAATTATCTTTACGATCAGTACCAATGGAAGACACATGTTCAGTCAGAGATTGTCGACTTCCGAAACTGTGTGATCTACAATTGTGGTAATGGCTGTTATGGTGGTCCCGGTGGTGGTTATGTTAACATTATAAACAACTATTATAAAACAGGACCTGCGGGTAAAACAGATAGGGTCACGTTAGTAACTGTAGGTGCATCTGGTAATTCTGCTGACAATCCTGAAGCATGGGGTATGACCAGCCGTTATTACATCAATGGCAATACCATGACATCGGCAGGAGCCAATGCCACCAACTACGACTGGCAAGGAGTCAGCTACGATAGCGGGACTTACACAATAGACGGGTATGTCTGCTCTCTGGACACCTTTAATTATTATGGTGATGAGGTACCTCATTACAACAATGAAAAAGGCAAGTCATGTGTTCGTATAAAATTAGAGGAACCGACATCGAAAGGTGAGGTAACTACACATATAGCAGACAAGGCCTATGAGAAGGTACTTGATTATGCTGGTGCATCATTAAATCGTGATGATGTAGATGAGCGATATAAGAATGAAGCATTGAACGGAACCTGTACATATAAAGGTAGTGCCACGTCATATCAGAAAGAAGAGAAAGATGGGAATGGTAAAACTGTCATAAACACATATTCATGTACTCCTACATGGGGTCGCATCGACAAAGTTTCTGATGTTTATGGTTACACCGAAGATACCTTCGGGAAGTCAGCCCGCACAGAGGACTTTGACACCGACAATGACGGTATGCCCGACCTTTGGGAGACAGCCAACGGCTTGAACCCCAATGATGCTTCAGATGCCAAGACATATACCATCGACAGCAGCAAACAGTGGTACACCAACCTGGAGGTTTATCTCAACAGCCTTGTAGAGGACATCATGAAGGCAGGTAATGCCGATGCCATTGAGAGTGTCAATGAATACTATCCTGCTTGCACGACAGTGGATCTCAGCAGTACGGTAAAGGTGATTGAGGAAGGTACCACCCCCGGCGGAGGCGGTGGTGGTGAAGGAGGAGAAACAGGTGATACGGGTTCTGTAACATGGGCATTCAATGGAGGATCTGCCGATCAAGCAGCCGTTTATTCGGATGCCATTTCAGAATCTATGGATGCCAACAGTATTACTTTAGGAAGCAATCTTAAAGTTAATGGTACTCAAAAGGTTACCGTAAATGGTAATTCTGTCAGTCTGACAAAGATTCAGCCACAGGTTGCTAACGAGTCATCTGCAAACGACAATAACAGACTCACTTTTAGTTTTGCGGCAAAGAGCGGATATAAGTTTAAGACCGAGGATGTCTCTTTTTATGCCACACGATGCGGAACAGATGGTGGAAAGATGAATATAACTTGGGAAGATGCCGGCGGCGTTTCAACTTTAGCAACTGCAGTTACGCCCAATCGTAACAATGGAACTCCCAATTATACAGAATACAGTTATGATCTCTCATCTATCTCACAAACAACTGAAGGTGACTGCAAATTGCATATCAATATCTATGCCTTAGGTGTCGTTAACTCAGACGGGACAAATAATCTTAAGGACTATGCCTTTGGCCAGATTGTCATCAATGGTAAGTTGGTTGATACATCTGGTATTGAAACACCTGCAAGTATCACCATCAAACAATCTGACTTCTATGATCTCCAAGGACGCCGTGTGAACGATGCGGCACGCGGTGTTGTCATCCGGGTGGACCGGATGGATAACGGACAGAAGAAGGTCTCAAAGATCGTAAGATAATCAACGTTAACGAAAACGGGAACGATAACGCCCCCTCCTCATTGACAACAATGGAGAGGGGTTTTGTTTGATAAGTATTTCATTTATTTCTTGGCAAACCGACTTTCAAATGTTTTGCATGAGTTATCTTAATTGTGTATTTTTGCATCATACTATTGAAAATCGACATGGAACAATGACAAAAAATAAAAAGTAAGATCTTTGAGATTCGCGGACAGAAGGTTATGCTGGATCGTGATTTAGCTGAGTTATATCAAGTATCAACAAGTAATCTGAACAAGGCCGTAAAAAGGAATATCAGAAGGTTCCCTCCTGATTTTATGTTTCAACTATCAAAAAATAAATTCGAAGAATTAAACAAGCACTTGATATTCCAAAATGGAACATCAAAATGGGGCGGAACTCGGAAACTTCCTTATGCATTTACTGAACAAGGACTTGCGATGTTGTCTGGTATCTTAACGAGTGACATTGCTATTGACGTAAATATCGCAATCATGCGCACATTTGTTGCCATTCGACATATGACTGCAACAATACCATCTCTAAACACCTTTACAGAGATTACTCAACTCAGAAAGGATTTCGAGGAGCTGAAGCTTGATATCGAGGATATCCTTCACGATCAAAACGACATCAACGAGAGTACACGCATGCAACTTGACAACA
>FLNV01002056.1_pt1 | contig 89773 bp, 82 predicted proteins | sample 1140351 | NCBI WGS metagenome assembly FLNV01 (sample SAMEA3878207, study PRJEB12797) | bioreactor metagenome | biome: Moose rumen | place: Sweden | collected 2011-10 | reverse complement strand
CAAGTTGTCCCATCTCGATCATAACCAGTACTAAAAGAGCAGAAGTCTGGATAACCATCGCCATTCAAATCAGCATACTTTATATGAATAGAATATACTGTACCGAGAATTCTATTGTCATTCTTCGGGTCTTCTTCAAAAGAACCATCAGGTTTGCCTAACCAGAATCGAACCTTCTCACGATGGTTATCAATACCCATACCACCTTTCTTAGCAAACTGTACATAGTCGATATATCCGTCTCTATTATAATCAACAGGCAGATAGTTTGTTCCTCGCCATAAAGATAGATCTTGCGTTTCCCATATCGTTGGCATTTCATAATACATCGGCTTACCCATATCAGCCCATGATTTTTTGAGTTCAACAAGCGGATACTTCTTAACAGGGCGGTGATAGGTAAACGTTGCATGGATATTCTGAGCCTTATCTGCATCGACTGTCAGTTCCTCGCTGGTGCCAGTGGCATCTCCACTCCAGCCATCAAAGGTTACATTGCCAAGGAATTTGCTGGGAATGGCTTTTAGTTTCACCTGTTTTTTTCCATCGGCACTTGTAGTGAGATATTCATCTACCACGCCAGGACCGTCGATAGTCACGTTAATCTTGTTTGTCTGCGCCTGTATACCTATTATATATATATACAGTAGCATGAATGTTAGTGTAAATGTTTTCATTCTCATATTGATAAACTTTAATCGAGTAAGTAGAAATCAAAATTCTTTTTCAACGGTCAGCACTAACCTTTGGAAAAAAGAAAGTGCAGACCCGCCATACACTCTGCTAGGTCTGCGACAACCTCAAATACACTATGGAGAAGCCTGCACTTATAGTGCAACTCCAATGTGTATTTGGCTTCGCTCGATTAACTCTTTTGAGGTCGCAGTTCAGCAGAGTGATTGAGCAAATAAAAAGGTCGTGTTCTCATTTTGTGTCTGTCCACACTTGGGTGAAACTGAGAAACACGCTACAAAGATAGTGATTTTTCTTCAATTCGTGTGCCATTAGGCTAAATTTTTTCAAAAATGCCCTCGATTTTCTTCTTGATGGGCTGAAATCTTGCCAATTTCGTACAACTAAATTAAAGCCGGATGCATTGTTGCGTCCGGCTTTTCATTATGGTTAATAATGACGTTTATCTAAACGAGTCTGTCAGCAGTTTGATCTCAATCTGTGGGGAAATTCGTTCGTAGAGGATGTTGTAGACAGCATCGAGGATAGGCATGTTGACGTGGCAATGCCTGTTGATCTCCTTCATACACTTTGTGCCGAAATATCCCTCGGCAATCATCTCCATCTCTATCTGGGCTGATTTGACAGAATATCCCTTTCCAATCATGGTTCCGAAAGTTCTGTTTCTTGAGAAATTAGAATAAGCTGTCACCAGCAGATCACCGAGATATACAGAGTCGTAAGCATTCCTCTCTATAGGATGTACAGCCTTAAGGAAACGGTTCATCTCCTGAACGGCATTGGCCACAAGAACAGCCTGGAAATTGTCGCCATATTTCAGTCCGCTACAGATACCTGCAGCGATGGCGTACACATTCTTGAGAACAGAAGAATACTCGATACCTATCACGTCTGTAGAAGTCTTGGTCTTGATATACTCACTACTGAGAACATTGGCAAAAGCCTGTGCCTTCTCGCGATCAGAGCATCCTACGGTGAGGTAACTCAGTCTCTCCAGAGCCACCTCCTCAGCATGAGAGGGACCTCCGAGACATGCGAGGTTATCGTATGGCACATCAAATACCTGATGAAAATACTCTGAGCATACAAGGTTCTCATCTGGAACGATACCCTTGATAGCCGTGATAACGTATTTGTCACGGATACGGGTCTTCAGTTTCTTAAGATGACTCTTCAGGTATGGCGAAGGAGTGACAAACACCAGGGTGTCGTACTGTTGTACAATCTTATTGATGTCGCTACTGAAGAATATCTCATTGATGTCAAAATGTACGCTGGTAAGATAGGCAGGGTTATGACCCATTCGACGGAAATCGTCGATACGGTCGTCGCGACGCATATACCAACCGATGTGGTGGGTGTGTCCTACCACTATCTTGGCTATGGCCGTTGCCCACGAACCTCCACCAATAATTGCTATCTTACCACAATCGTACATTATTGCGCATTCTCAATCCATTCAGCGACTTCGACGACTGATGGTTTTTGCATATCGAGCTTGTACTTCTTTACGATGTCGCCAATCTTCTGCTGGAGGCCTTGTGGCTTCTCGTCCTTGATGTTTGAAATCAAGTTGAAGCCAGCCTTGCGCAGAACAGGTACCCAATCTTCGCTGACACCAATCTCGGCCCACTCGGCAGGTGTAGACTGAGGAATCTTCTTCTCAGGCTTCATCTGTGGGAACAGCATCACCTCGCCAATGGCAAACTTGCCTGTGAGCAGCATTACCAGACGGTCGATACCAATACCGATACCGAATGTCGGAGGCATACCATACTGCAGGGCGCGCAGGAAATCCTGGTCGATGATCATTGCCTCGTCATCGCCCTTGTCAGCAAGCTTCATCTGCTCTACGAAACGCTCCTCCTGATCGATAGGGTCATTGAGCTCAGAATAAGCATTAGCCAGCTCCTTACCATTAACCATCAGCTCGAAACGCTCAGTGAGTCCCGGCTTAGAACGGTGCATCTTGGTGAGAGGCGACATCTCGACGGGATAATCGGTGATGAAGGTTGGCTGGATGAATGAACCCTCGCAGAACTCACCGAAGAGCTCGTCGATAAGCTTACCCTTACCCATGGTCTCGTCGACATCCATGCCCTTGGAGAGACAGAACTGGCGAATCTCATCCTCGCTCTTGCCATCACAGTCAAAACCTGTTTTCTCCTTGATGGCATCAAGGATAGGCAGACGACGGAAAGGAGCCTTGAAAGAGATGATGTTACCATCAATCTCCACCTCTGGCTTGCCGTTGACAGCTGTACAGATCTGCTCGAGCATATTCTCAGTGAAGGTCATTCCCCAAATCAGGTCCTTATAGCTGACATAGAGCTCCATACAGGTGAACTCCGGGTTATGGGTCTTGTCCATACCCTCATTGCGGAAGTTCTTACCCATCTCGTAAACACCCTCGAAACCACCTACGATTAGGCGCTTCAGGTAGAGCTCTGTGGCGATACGCATGTACATATCCTGGTTAAGCGCATTGAAGTGGGTAATGAATGGGCGTGCAGAGGCACCACCTGCGATGTTCTGCAGGATAGGAGTATCGACCTCTGTATAACCGGCACCATCGAGAATGCTACGCAGGGTTCGTATGATAGTTGCACGCTTGAGGAATGTATCTTTCACACCTGCATTCACAATGAGGTCAACATATCGCTGACGATAGCGCAGTTCAGGATCGTCGAAGGCATCGTAAACCTTACCGTCGGCATCCGTCTTAACCACAGGCAGCGGCTTGAGGCTCTTGCTCAATACTGTCATCTCCATCACGTGGACGCTTATCTCGCCTGTCTTTGTGCGGAATACATATCCCTTCACACCGATGAAGTCTCCCAGATCGAGGAGCTTCTTGAATACTATATTATATAAGTCCTTGTTTTCGCCAGGACAGATAGAGTCACGCTGTACGTACACTTGGATACGTCCCTTCGAGTCCTGCAGCTTAGCAAAGGCGGCCTTTCCCATGATGCTCTTGCTCATGATACGTCCGGCAATGCTTACCATACGGCTGTTCTCTGGTGTGGCTGTCTCGCGCACATCATTGCCCTCCTCGTCTTTACCGATGACAGGAAGATCCTCGAATTCATTAAAAATATTTGTGCTCCATGCTGTAACGGGGAACTCTGCTGCAGGATATGGGTCGATACCCATTGCACGGAGTTCCTGAAGGCTCTGACGCCTTCCGATTTCTTGTTCGCTTAATTCTAAAATGTTCATCTTAAATATTCGAATATTTCAATTTTGTGGGTGCAAAGTTACGAAATTTCTACGAAAAATGCAAGCATAGATTAAATAATTGCAAAAAAAATACGTAAAGACTTGCGTGATACAGAAAAAATGTTTATATTTGCGGCATAAAGTTTTTGGGAATGAGTACGGCAAACATAAAAAAATTCGTTATCGGAGTCATTATCAGAAGTGATGAAACACTCAGCGCACTTATTAATGTAAAAGGTGAAATCGTTGCCAAAGACATCATAAAGACTTCTGAATACCCCGAGGTGGGTGGTTTCTTGCAAGAACTGTCCAGCCGGATTATGAAACTTATAGAGGCCAGTGGAGCCCATGACAATGTTCGCTCGGTAGGTATCAGTGCTCCCAGTGGTCATTTCATGAGTGGCAGTATTGTCAATTCTCCCAACATGCCTTGGAAGGGCGTGATACCTCTTGCTGCGATGTTGCAGGATCAGTTAGGTCTGGCTGTCGCTCTGGCGAATAATGCCTATGTCACATCTCTTGCCGAACATTCCTTTGGTAATGCACGGGGCATGAACGACTTTGTCGTAGTGACGCTGGGTAGTGGCATGGGCAGCTGTATATTCTCTAATGGCCGGTTGCATCAGGGATTTGATGGTTTTGCTGGAGAGATAGGCCACACCTGTGTCATGACCAACGGCCGCCAGTGTAGCTGTGGAAAAAAAGGTTGTCTGGAGGCTTATACCTCTATAAGAGGTGTCCTTAAGACTGCTGATGAGGTGCTCTCAGAGAGTGATGAGCCTTCTCTGATGCGTTCTGAGGAAAGCTTATCGATAGAAAAGATTGCAGAGATGTGCGACAAGGGCGACAAACTGGCAATAGAGGTATATCGTCGTACAGGCATGATGCTTGGCTTGGGCCTTGCAAACTATTCCTCGATGCTCAATCCCGAGGCATTTATCATCACTGGTCCAGTAGCAAAGGCAGGAAAATGGCTTATGGATCCAATGGTTGCTACGTTTGATGAGAATGTGTTCCATAACACCAAGGGCAACATTAAGTTCGTGATTTCAGAGTTCAACGATATGGAGCACGATGTCATTGGTGCAGGTGAGCTGGCCTGGCAGGTTAAAGAATATTCATTATTCAAATAACTAACAAAATCAATTATAAATGACAACGATTACAGAAGGTGTAGAGACAGTCGATAAGATCAAGACCCGAGTAGTGGGTATTGATATCCGTCTTGAAAAGACTACATTCGCAGTAGTCGACATGCGTGGTGACATTGTCGCGCAGGATCATTTCTCTACGTTGGATTATCCTGATCTTAACGATTATGTTACCGCACTTAGTGAGAAGGTACTTATGCTGGTAGAGGAGAACGGAGGTTACGAGTCTATCCGTTCTGTTGGTGTGAGTGCACCAAGTGCCAGTGCTGTATCCGGATGCATAGAGAATGCTGCCAACCTGCCTTGGAAGGGTCAAGTGCCCCTTGCAGCGATGCTTCGCGACAGACTGGGACTGGCTGTGGCAGTAGCCAACGATGCTCATATCACCGCCCTCGGAGAGAAAGCCTATGGCAGTGCTCATGGCATGAAGGACTTTGTCGTGGTGTCTATCAGTCATGGCGGTCTGGGAAGCTGTTTCTTCTCCAATGGCCAGACTCATCTTGGATACAACGGTTTTGCCGGCGAGGTGGGTCATACCTGTGTAGAGGTCGGCGGACGCCAGTGCGGCTGTGGTCACAGAGGCTGTCTGGAGGCTTATTGTTCTCAGAAAGGTCTGGTAATGACTGCTAAGGAACTGATTGCAGAGAGCAAGGAGCCGACACTGATGAGCGAACTTCCTGAACTGGATATCGTCCCAATTGCTAACTGCTGTGACAAGGGTGACAAGTTGGCTATTGAGGCTTATCGCAGGGTGGGAACAATGTTTGGCCTTGGTCTGGCAAATTACGCCTCGGTACTTAATCCGGAGGCCATCATCCTTACAGGCGATATGATGGAGGCTGGCAAGTGGTTGCTCAAACCCATGCGCAAGTCGTTTGATGAACATGTGTTCCACAATATCCGTAATAAGACACGTATCCTGGTATCTATCCTCAAGGAGGGGGAGCGCGACGTATTAGGCGCAAGTGCTTTGGCGTGGGATACCAAGGAATATTCTTTGTTTAAATAATAATCAATCATTTTATGGTAGAATATAATATTAAGACAAGGGTCGTAGGTGTTGACATTAGTATTGAAAGCACCACCTATGCTATCGTAGATGTTCGCGGTAATATCATTGCCGAGTCATGTTTTCCTACTATCGATTTCCCTGACGTAAACAACTACGTTACAGCCCTGAGTGAGAAGATTGTTACATTGGTAGAGGAAAACGGAGGTTACGAGACCATCCGTTCCATAGGTATCAGTGCTCCGAGTGCGAGCAATATCTCTGGTTGTGTTGAGAATGCTGCCAACCTTCCTTGGAAGGGTGTTGTTCCTCTGGCAGCGATGCTCCGCGACCGCATAGGTCTGGCAGTGGGTATTGCCAACGATGCACATATCTCTGCTCTTGGAGAGCATGTGTTTGGTAGTGCTCATGGCATGACAGACTTTATCATCGTCCATATCGGTACAGGTCTGGGTAGCTGTTTCTTTGCCAACGGTAAGGAAATGAAGGGCTTCACAGGTTATGCAGGTGAGTTCGGACATACATGTATTATTCCTGACGGCCGTTCTTGTGGGTGTGGAAAGAGAGGCTGTCTCGAGTCGTATGTTGCAGCTAAGGGTATTGTCCTTACTGCACAGGAACTGATGGCAGAGAGCGACAAACCGTCATTGATGCGTGAAATAGAGAAACTTACTCCCAGGAGGATTACTGAATGTTGTGAACAAGGCGACGAGCTTGCCATAGAGACCTACAAGCGTACAGGCCGTATCTTTGGAATAGGTCTTGCCAACTATGCTTCTGTTATCAACCCCGAGGCTATCATCCTCACAGGAGGAGTTGCAAAGGCAGGCCACTGGCTCATAGACCCCACCTATGAATCATTCGAGGAGCATATCTTCCCCAATATGCGTGGCAAGGTGAAGCTCCTGTTGTCTAAACTCGAAGATCGTGAGCGCGACACCCTCGGTGCCAGTGCCCTCGCATGGGAAGTTCCAGAATACTCACTCTTCAAGTAATGAACGTAGAAGAATTAAATCGTTTAATCAATAGTAAGCCGAACCTAAGTACAGCCCTCGGGATGGAGTTCCTTTCCACTCCTGAGGACGATACTTGTATGGCCCGAATGAAGGTTGATGAGCGCAATCGTCAGCCTTTCGGCTTCTTAAGCGGTGGAGCGTCACTTGCTCTGGCGGAGAACGTGGCGGGTGTGGGCTCTTCTGCCCTTTGTCCTGGGTGCGCTTGTGTGGGTATCGAGGTGAGCGGCAGCCATGTCAAGGCTGTGGCTGAGGGGGATACAGTGACGGCTTTCGCACGTCTTCTACATAAGGGAACAACCCTCCACGTGTGGAATGTAGACATCAAGGACACTCTTGGCGACCTCATTTCCAACGTACGGGTGACGAACTACATTATTAAAAATAAGAAATAAAAAATCGATGTCGGCCTTTGCGATATACAGGCTACCCCATGAAGACCACGCCACACTGATACGACAGACCTCTGGCGGACCTTTGGAACTTCACTCCTTGTCACAACTCAATGGCAAACATGGTTTTGTTGTGGCGCCATTTGAGGTGAAGACAGACCAGCCTGTGGTTTTGATACAGGGTGAGACGGAAAACGTTTTTCTTGACAGAAAGCCAGAAGAGCATAATTTAAAGTCAGAAGAACATAAATATTCTTTATCACCTTCGTTTTTCTATTCCATCGACTTCGCCAGCTATCACGCTCAGCTCGAGGCCGATTCCTTCCGTAAGATAGTTCTTGCCCGCTGTGCTGACGAGAGGCTGGGAGAGGGAACTGGGCCTATGGATCTCTTCTATCGTGCTTGTGATATGTATCCGCGATTGTTCATTGCTCTTGTGGATACGCCTCAGACGGGCTGTTGGCTTACTGCCACTCCCGAGATCCTCCTCGATGGCAAAGGCTCTGAATGGCGCACCATCGCACTTGCAGGCACAATGAAACTGGAGGGAGAGCAGCTTAATGGCGAGGGAGAATCTCTCACTTGGAGTACGAAGAACATCCAGGAACAGCGCATCGTATCTACATATATCACAGAGTGTCTCGAACAGTTCACCTCTGACTTCCGTGAAGACGGCCCTCGCACCGTACGAGCAGCCAACCTTGTTCACCTGCGTAGCGATTTCACTTTTAAACTTGCTGATGATGAGCATCTTGGTGATTTGTTACAGGCTCTTCATCCCACTCCGGCTGTCTGTGGGCTCCCTAAGCGTGAGACATTCAATTTCATCATCAACAACGAACATACTCCACGACGTTATTATAGTGGTTTCATGGGTCCTCTGGATTTAGACGAGACCCATCTCTATGTATCCCTCCGTTGTATGAACATCGAAGGCTCCACCTGTCATCTCTATGCTGGTGGAGGTCTTCTTAAAGACAGTGTCCTTAATCAGGAGTGGCTCGAAACAGAGGCTAAGCTCCAGACTATGAGACAGATTCTGACATAAGATTTCTTAGGACTTGCCCATCTGTCTCTGCATCTGTGAAGACCTCAAGTAAGACAGGCCTGTTGGAATCTGTAGTTATCAGTCTGTCAATCCCTTCCTGCATCTCTTCAGTATTCCCTGCCCTGAGATACACCACGTCATTCTGTCTGCAAATCCCCTCTGCCGATGTCTTATGCTCTGCTGCCACAAGCCTGTCTCTCGCAGGACTCTTCTCCAGGCCTTTCAGCATATTGAATATTCCTCCCTTGCCGTTGTTCAGCAGAAGAATCCTCAGGTTTCCTCTCAGGTTCTGGTTCCACAGCGCATTCTGGTCATAGAAGAAACTCAGGTCGCCAATCACACAATACACATTCTCATCGACCACACACGAGAACCCCGCAGCTGTCGACAGCGAACCCTCTATACCGTTCACCCCGCGATTGCAATACACATAGTGTCTGGCATATATATTCGCCAATCTTACTGCTGTGCTGTTACCATAATGTATATATTCATCTTCTGCATACATCAGCGCCCCTTCAAGATACTTCACTGCAGCCATCTGTGAATATTCTGGTTCGTAAGCCTCGATTTGACTTCCGGTCTTTTCCAGTGCCTTTTCCCAAAGCGACTTGAAGGCTTGGGCAGATTTGACGGTCTTTGTTCCAGCTGCCTCTACAAGGTCATCCAGCACATCTGCCGGGTGGCCTTCTATCATTCCATACAGGTTCATTGAAGTGTCGCGTATCAGTCCATCCTCAGCCACGGCCCAGATCTTCGCGTTCTTCAGACCACGCATCCATTTTTTAATGCGTTTGCTTACCATCGTATCTCCCAGATATATCACGAAGTCAGGCTGATAGTCAGGATTGTCGCCAACAGCATGTAGCACCTCGTCAAAGTGCTCACCTCCCTTGCCCACACTCAATGATTCATTAAGCACTACTGCGCATAGTGAGATGCTATAGAGGTCTTCAGGCAATATATCTTCTGCCGACATCTGTCCGATGATGACCATTGGCTTCTTTGACGTATAGAACTGACCTGCACATTCTGCAGATATCAGCAATTTGTCGCTTCTTGGATTCAACTGGCAGATGCTACGCTCCTCAGGTAATTTTTCTATAGTGTATTCGAAAAGAGGTTCTGAGATAGGCACGTTGATATGCACAGGCCCTTTGCCGTGATGACGTGTCTCAAGCATGGCCTCGTTCACAAGGCGATTGCAATACCATCGCTCCTCGTCGTTATGTGGCTCGGGCAGTGTGACGGCTTTCTTGACGAACCTTCCGAAGGCGTCGGGCTGGGGGAGAGTCTGGCCGTCCAGCTGGTCTATCCACTGAGCTGGTCTGTCTGCCGACACCACCACGATGGGCACATGCTGATAATATGCTTCCGCCACTGCCGGGGCAAGGTTCAGCAGAGCTGTTCCGCTGGTGACACACACCACCACTGGCCGTTGCAGGGCCTGTGCCATTCCTAAGGCATAAAACCCTGCCGACCTCTCGTCGGTGACGCCAAAACATTCTATCTCCTGACACTCATTCAGGTTGTGCACTATCGCTGAGTTTCTGCTCCCAGGGCACACCACGGCATGCCTTATCCCATGTTCCAGAAGCAGGCTGGTTAATATGTTGACATTCTCTTTGTTACTAAACATTTTTCAATACTTGAAACTTGATCCTCCGACGAACTCTCTCATGATGCTTGTCGGGGGGATTTCCTTATCGCTGATAGGCAGGAAATAATGAATGAACTTCAGCAGTCTGTGAGCTTCGGCATACTCCGGACAGTTTTTCGGCACCGATGCCAATATTATCTCAGCGTGTATTCTCAGCACGGCAAACTCGATATTCAGTGCCGAGTTAAACATCACGTCAGCCGTCTCCTGATACGGGAATATCCACTGGTCCTCAGCTGCCAGCACGTTCTTCCACTGAGCTATCGTCTCCTGTGCCGAGAAGGCTCCTTTGTTATAGTCGCGGATGATTCTCCTCAACAGTCTGTTGTCTCTCGTTGGTATCCAGTTGTGGTCGTCAAGCGATACGCTGGTCAGGGCAGAGATATAGATTTTGTATTTAATAGAATCGGGTATCTTTTTGGTCAGTAATGGGTTAAGCGCATGTATGCCTTCTATGATAAGCACGGTGTCGTTGGATAGCTTCAGTTTCTTTCCGTTCCACTCTCTCTTGCCGGTCTTGAAGTTATACTCTGGTATCTCCACTCTCTCGCCCTGCATCAGTTTCTGCAGATGATCCTCAAGGAGCGAGTACTCCACAGTCTCGATGTTGTCGAAGTCGTAATCGCCATTGGGCAGCTTCGGAGTGTCCACGCGGTTCACGAAGTAGTCGTCAGTAGAGAATGATACAGGTCGCAGTCCACATGCCAGGAGCTGTACAGAGAGTCGTTTGCAGAAGGTGGTCTTTCCAGAGCTCGACGGGCCGGTGATAAGCACTATCCTCACGGGGTCTTTCTCCCTATGGAACCGTCTGTCGATTTCTTCTGCTATTTGTACGATCTTTTTCTCCTGTAGAGCCTCGCTTACCTGTATCAGCTCCGAAGCATGTCCTCGCATGATGGCCTTGTTCACATCGCCCGCATTCGAGAGTCGCATGATGATGTCCCAGCGGGTCTTCTCGGCAAACATCTCGTAGGTCTTCGGCTGGTCAACCTTCTCCGCCAGTTGCAGAGGGTTATGCCAGTCGGGCACTCTCAGCAGCAGTCCGTCTTCGTATCTCTCCAGTCCCCATACTTTCAGGTAGCCCGCACTTGGCACGAGCGGGCCGTAGTAATAGTCCACGGTGTCGCCGAGAGTATAGTAGTCGCTGTATATATGTCCGCTGGTCTCGAGCAGTTTCACCTTGTCAGAGAAACCTCTCTCGGCAAACACTCTTATCGCCTCTTCGTTGGTGGCCTCGGTTCTCCTGAACGGCATGTCAAGGTCGATGATCTCTTTCATGCGGTTCTTTAGTGATTCCACGTCGCTGTCGGTAATCCTGTCCCCTTCCTTCTTCTTCTTGAAATTACAGTAATACCCTCTGCATATCGAGTGCTCCACAAACAGCTTCGATCCGGGGAATACATCCTGCGTCGCCTTATACAGCACAAAACTCAGACTGCGTACATACACCCTGTGTCCTGATCCGGCTCTGGCGTCGAGAAACTCCACGTCTCTGTTCTGGTAGAGCCTGAACTTCAGTCCCTGCGATGCGTTATTCACTTTTGCGGAGATGACGGGGTAGGGCAGTTTGATGTCATCGGCAAACTCCTGATACACGTCTAACAGCGAGCATCCCTCGGGGAAGCTCTTCGTCACATTGTTGTTCTTACATCGGATTTGTAGCATATTCCTCTAGATTTTTCTGCAAAGGTATAAAAAAATCCGCTAATATTCGTAATATCCGTATTTTTTCTGAAAATATTTTTGTGATATGCAATAAAAAAGCGGTTGTCACTTTGTTATGTGACAACCACCTCTTTACTTAATACCCCATGCAGGATGTTGCTCCGAGTGCAGTCAGTATCGCCGTTGCGATGCTCGCGATGATCTGAACGATCCACTTAAAGGTCTCCTTCTTAGTCATGATAATCCTCCTTTCTTAAGTTTATCCGTTACGTTTACCCGTTACGTTTATCATTTATCATTTATCCTTTATCATTTCTCTCCACATCATTCGCCCGTCTCAAATCCGCCGCTACCCGTATTGCTTCCGTTCTTGGTGAACACCTTTGTGGCTTCCGCGCTGGATACACCATCCTTGATGGCGATAGCATTCACGGTAGCAGTGTCGCTCAGAGTGATTGCCCCGCTATACAGACTGCTCTGTGCGTTAGGAGTCGTTCCATCCATGGTGTAGCGGATCTCTGCGCCCTCAGGACCACTGATTGTCACCTCAGTACTCTCGTCAAACGGAGTCTCTCCGCTAATCACTGGTGCTTCCACGCTTGGGGTCTCTGAGCCTGTCGAAGAGCCGCCTTGCTCTGAACCAGAGCCTGTGCCGTTCTGCTCACCATTCTGCTCGTCCTCGTTGTCCTCCACCGAACCGCTGTCGCCAGAGGTCACTCGCTTCAGGACATTGCCATCCTCATCGAGACAGGTAATCTGGATAGCGGTGTTCTTGAGCTCGTCCTTCACCTCAACTGATGGAGTGAATACGATTCGACGGACAGAGATCAGATTTGTCTTCACGTCTTCGAGCTTCTCGACTGCTTTTGAACGTACACCGAAGCGCATTGTTCCGAGGCCTGGCAGAGGAACGGAGTGACCCTCGGTTGCCCATGTGCGGAGCACTTCACCTGCAGCATCCCAAGCTGCCTTGATAACACCTGCAGAGATACCCGAGTGGGTAGATGCCTCTGAGAACACTTTCTTTTCCTGGATAGGAATGTACAGGTCTGGTCGCATGACGAACTTCTTACCTGGATTTTTGCCGAGCTTAACTTCACGGCGCTGTGCAATAACTTTAATAGCCATAATTTAGTTTAATTTTTGTGTTGTTGTAAATAATTTTGTTAATACTCTCGATGTCGCTTGATTCTGCTTCTCGGAGGTGCTGTTAGGGGAAATAATTGTTACTATTAATGCGCGCAATTTCCAGATTTAACTCTCGCAATTTTTACCCTTAAAGACCGCCACGTCGCTTTTTCAATTTGACACTGCAAAGGTAAGAAAAAGTGATTGCGGTTCTCGAATACTTTACAAGAAATTTTTCATTTTTCTGCGATTATTTTTCTTTTCCTGATTTGGTTGGCAGAATCTGTTGCGGTGTTGCAGTGTTGCAGTTCTATAAGGGGTATTTCCATACCCTAAAAATACTTCTATATTTATAAATAAATATAGAGTTAATTTTTGACTTTCATAGAATCTATTTTGGAACTGCAACACTGCAACGCTGCAACAGCGAGAGCAGAACGGAGCTTGCTCCAGTTATGCCGAGCGCCAGCAGCCTCGACAACGTCAACAACCGCAACACCCTCATTACGTCAAAAACATTTAAAAAGCTGCAGAAAAACGCGATTTGATGCAAATAATTGGAAAACTTTTCGTAACTTCGCACCGTGAAGCTCCAAAGGTGGTACACACCCCACTTAAAATGGTGGTACGCTTATGAAAATAGAAGAAATATACAACGAATGGAAGTCTCTTTTCCCACTATCGGAAAAGCAAACTCAGTTGCTGCGCAAGAAATTCACGACCGAATACAACTTCAACAGCAACCACATTGAGGGCAATACGCTGACCTACGGACAGACCGAGCTTTTGCTGCTTTTCGGAAAGGTGAGCGGCGAGGGCGACCTGAAGGACTTCGTTGACATGAAGGCCAGTCAGGTGGGTGTGGAAATGGTGAAAGAGGCCGTACAGGACAGAAGCATGTCGCTGACTCAGAACTTCATCCGTCAACTGCACAAGGTTCTTCTGCGCGAGGACTATACCGTCTATCGTGACCTTCCTGGAGGTGGCCAGACGAGTTATACCGTTCATGCCGGACAGTATAAGACACGTCCCAACAGCGTCATTACCCGATACGGCGACTGTTTCGAGTATGCCTCTCCAGAAGAAACCTCTTCATTGATGAGCGACCTCGTAGATTGGTACAATGCCGCAGAACAGGAGGGGAAATTATCACCTGTGGAGTTGGCCGCCCTGTTCCATTACCGCTATATACGCATACATCCTTTCGAGGACGGTAACGGACGCATAGCACGACTGATGGTGAACTATATCATGGCCCGTCACGGATGGCCAATGATTGTTATCCGCAACCGTAAAAAGGCTGAATACCTTGAGGCATTGCACCGTTCTGACCAGAAAATCGGCAAGATTCCTTCCGATGGAGCTCATGCCCAGATAGGAAAGATTACCTCGTTTCTTGCTTTTTTCCGCCAAACGGTTTGTGAGGAAATGCAATGCGAGATAGACATTGTTAGGAATGCTAATAAGAGTACTTGGTGGTACGATGGTCAGCGCATCAATTTCCGCAGCGAGAATGGCGGTCGCCTGCTTGCACTTCTGCGCGACAAGCCCTTTGTCACCTTCTCTGAAATGGCAGAACAGTTGTCGGTAAACCGCTCCGCTGTTCAGAAGCAGATAGAAGGATTCCGCAAGAAAGGCTATCTTGACCGCCGCGATGACGGCAGTTGGCACGTCCTTGCGTTGAATTCGAGGGTAGAATGAAGAAGGCTGCGAATTAGTGAGAGCAAAGAAAACAAGTTTTCATTTGCCGAGCAGAAGCAGGCTCGACCGAAGGTCAAGTAAAACGAAATCCGAAATAGAATATGCCAAAATTTCCATAGTGCAAATTTTGCACTTTGGAAGATTTCATAGTGCAATTTTTACCCTAAAAGACCGCCTGTCCGCTATTTCAATTTGACACTGCAAAGGTAAGAATCTTTCATTGCGGTTCACGAATACTTCATAAGATATTTTTCATTTTTCTGTGATTTTTTTTCTTTCCTGAATAAGTTCTTCGACTAGCGAAGCGACAAAGTGCCGAGCGGACAAAAAACTGTTGCAACACAGTGGGAAAAAGACAAGACCCACTAACTTGACCATCCGGCCAGAGGTTAGTGGGATTCATCGGTGCATAGGTTGGTATAATTTTCCGAACCTGCAAGAAGGAATTATTAAATTATGTGTAAAATTGTGCTTCGATGTGAATAATCTCAAAGATTATTCGTATCTTTGCAGACTAAGAATTGAGTATATGCACGGCATTAATATAAAAGAGAATTATCTGCTTGGGTTGGAAAACAGCATACTTGACAAGCTGCTTCTTGGCCGTACTACAGGTGAGAATATCATCTGGGCCACTGATGACCATGCTGTTTTTGGTGATTCCTATACTTTCTTCAAACACATTACTCCTGAGTCCGTGAATTTCGCAGAATATTGTTTAGGTTATTGTGTTCAATCTTAAATTCGATTATATAAATCTTCCCAAAATGAATAATAATATCGATCAATACATAAATACGATACAATGTTGTGACTGTCTTGAAGGTATGCGCAGGCTTCCAGACAAGTGCATTGATCTTGTTGTGACATCACCTCCTTACAATCTAAAAAATTCAACCGGTAACGGCATGAAAGATGGCAGAGGAGGTAAATGGTCAAATGCTGCACTAATCAACGGCTACGAAAACTATAAATTATGGAACTGACAGACCAACAAATATCCCGCCAAGACTTCGTTGACAATGCGATCCACGACCTCATCAACGAACTCATTCCATCCGACAAGGAAATGGAATGGGATATCGAAGTGATTGGCGAAGTACGCGACGTAATACAAGCCATGCTCGTTGGACGAGGTATCTGCACCGAGCAAGAGTTTTACCCATACATCGAAGAATAATGGAAATAAGAGAGAAACAGATAGAAGACATCTTGGTGAGTTCACCGACACTGATGCAAAAGACATTCGGGCTGGACGAGGAGCCGAGACTTATCGGGCGACAAATCATCGTTCTGTCAGGCAGGCTCGACATGCTTTATACTTATCAGAAAGACCTGTTTCTCATAGAACTGAAGGTTGCGAGCTTCCAAAAGCGTTTCATCAAGCAGCTGCTGGACTACAAAAGCGATTTGCAGTTGTTCCAAAAGCAGGGCAAATTGATTAGCGGCGACATCGTTCCCTTCCTGCTGATGCCCCATACAAGCCAGAACAATCGCGATGAAATCGAGGCCAAGGGAATCATCCTGCAAGAATACAACCCCGAAGAAATCCTTGACTTCTTCTATAGCGAACGCCTCCGCCCCATAACTACATTCTCGGAGTTGAAGCCCGTTGATGTAGGCATCTGGAACATCCATCTTATTAACAAGTTCATCTACAACCTCCGCGAGACCAACTCTCTCAACGAATTGCAGTCTATCGTCGGCGGTTCTCCCAAGACGCTCTACAATAAGATACGTTTCGCCGACGAACTCGGATTGCTGAACTGGTCGAGGAAGGGCGACTATATCGCTCTGACAAAGTTGGGCGAACAATACGTTGATGCCAAGGACCAATACCTCGCCGACACGCTCAGCGAGGACCAAGCCAAACTTCTCAAAGAGCACGTCATGCAGAACCCATACGAGTCGTGCATCATCCTTGGCATCGCCTCGATGGTTGAGTGCGTTTTCACGCTCTCCAAGACCTCATACCCCGTCCCTCTACAGCTTCTTGAAGACTATTTCTCCATCTATTCTGGCAAATCCCTTGAATGGCAGACACCGCGCGCCAAGATGTACGGTGCCAAAATGTACTCCAATTACGCCATCGACCTCGGCCTCCTCGCCAAGAACGATGCCAGTGTCTATCTGACCCCAGAGGGTTTCAAGTTCGTCATTCAGATGCAGCTCCACAAGAGTTTGAAACTCATGAATTATCTAAATATAAACTGAGATATGAATATAATTAATAATCGACAGACGCAATTTGCCACTCTGGCCATCGGAGCCACCGCGCGACATTTAGGCATCACCGCCACTGAGCTGCACAATCGCCTGAAGCGCCACGGACTGGTGCGACGGCTGCTGCTCGACTGCTACGACACACTGCACGCCGAGAGCATCGAAGGTGTGGTGTGGAACGTGGAGCAAGCGCTGAAGAACTGGGACGAAAAGGAAGGAGGCCAGCGATGATGACACTTTACCATGGTTCATACATTAGCGTTCCGTCGCCTCTGACGGGCGTCGGTCGCAAGGAATTGGACTTCGGCCCGGGCTTCTACGTCACCAATCTGCGCGAACAGGCTGAGCGCTGGGCGCGCCGCGTGTGCGTCATCCGCGCAGCCGACACACCGCTGCTCTCCACCTATGAGTTCGATGAAACTCAGTTGCCCGCCGACGTGCGTCGCCTCCGTCTGGAGCACTACGACCAGCAGTGGCTCGACTTCGTGGTCAGCAGCCGTCGTGGCGAGGAGCCTTGGCGCGACTACGACATCATCGAAGGCGGCGTGGCCAACGATCAGGTCATCGACACCGTAGAGGACTACTACGCTGGCCGCATTACCGCCGAGCAGGCCATCGGCCAGTTGCGCTTCGCCCGTCCCACCCAACAGATGTGCATCCGCCGGCAGACCATCGTCGACCGCTGCCTGCACTTCATCGGCACAGAGCCAGTAGTCGAGAAAGGAGGCGCGCAATGAGAGATCAGGTACTATGGCGCAAGGAAGGCCGTATCGTAGCCCTGCTGGCCGAGCGCCTCGACATCAACACCGAGCGCGCCCTCGACATCCTCTACAACTCGCGTACCTTTGCCCTGCTGTCTAATCCTGATAGCGGCCTGCAGTTGCAGAGCGACGAATACATCCTCAACGACCTGATTAAAGAGTTGGAAGTATAAAAGCATATCCGATACAGCGACATCCCGAGCCTCTACAAGAACGCCGAGATCGTAATTGATAATAGGATTAAAAATGAATAATCGTAATCATAATGAAGCGCGAAAAGGAATGGTTTAAGATAACAAGGGGTATGTCAAGGGACAGTGATGACACAGAATCGGAAAGAAGCAAACCGACAAAGGTTTTCAGAGGCTGCTTACTCACATCATAGCCCTGAAGGAACAATTCAAGACTATACCAGTCATTACGAATTCCGATAATAAAGGAGATTCGCTGACACAATTATAATTATAGTAACGATATGGAGATTAAAAACTTCACAATCACAAAGCGTGACGGTTCGAAAGACCGCTTCTCGTTAGACAAGATTATGAACGCTATCGTAAAAGCGTTCGAAAGTGCCAAAGAACCAGCTGACTTGGGTACTGTATCAAAAATCCTCAGTCATCTAGATATAAAAGATGATACTCAAGTTGAGGACATACAGAACCAAGTGGAAGAAGCCCTTATGAGGGAAGGACGTTACACTGTTGCCAAAAGCTTCATTTTGTACCGTCACGACCGGAGACACAATAATCCTGGACGGCCTAAGATAACACAACTATGCCGACGATTAACGGATAACGAGTGGATTTATGCTTTTAGGGAAGCGCAAGAAATAGCGAGTGTGTACATAGACAATCCAAATCAATATGTCTGCGTTTTCTTCACGACGCTCTTTACCCTTTTGGGTACGGAGGTGCCTTCGGGAAAAATTGCATACTATTGGGAAATGTTACGCAAACATATTGTCGGCTTGAAAATACCTGCATTACGAACCGTTCAATATAACATAGAGCGCTTCATGAAATGGAAGGACAATGCAGTGAAATGGGGTATCAGTATGGCTGAGAGAATCAAGTTCAAAGCTTGGGCTGTCTTACAGGACAAATTAGAAAAACTCTTACCGGAAATTGAGCCCAAGCTGGTGGCAGTTGCATATTGATAGCAGGCTCTCCCTGCCAAGCATATAACGGAATCAGAGGTATCTGGTTCCGTTTTATTATGCGTAAATTTAAGCGAATTTAAACGCAAAGGGTATGCTACTGAAAAGCAGTACCTTTGTGGTGTGTAAACGATACGCTGTTATAGGTGTGTCTATACGGTGAAAGCAAGTGGGCTTGTAAATAGCTGATAATAAGGCATTTCAAAATTAGGATTCTTCCGACATCGGTTATGTATTTTTATCTGCGACGTGTTTTCACTATCTTTGCGCGTCCTATCGAGGGAATTCCGGGAGAAAATCCCGAACTTATCCCTAAGTTATCCCGTTTATCCCTGAAAAAGAAAGGTTTCGGGTAAACACGGAAAGACGTTGAAAAAGGTTCTGTAATTTTGCATCAGTAAACCTGAGCGTAGGATTCAGACTATATATAGATAAGTATTAAAAACTTTAATGGTCGATAAGGAGCGACCAGTTGGGCGAAGTGAACGAGAAGGAAGTCTTGCAAGTTAAACGTGGTACCAATTCTGGAACTTCATCTTCTCTCACGAACTCAACAAAATGAAGATTTTATTAGAAAAAGGTGATACGGAACAGAAAATACAGTTGGCAGAGGCATTGCTGGCTAACGGGTTGGTCAGCGCTATAGAGACTGTGACCTATAGTTGCCAGAAGGTACAGAAGAGCGACGATGAGGTGGCAACGGCTGTCATCGAGGTTGTTGGTGGCTTTGGGGTATGCACTCAATGGACGGCTGTGTACAGGGTTTTGGTAGACTTCTGCGGTTGGGATAGTGATATTGCAAAATTCTCGAAGCGTATGAACAGACTATTAAAAAATGTACGCATGAGCCATGAGTGTACCTATCAGTCGATTCAGAAGCCGCTGGCTCAAAACAGCATTCTGAGGAAGAACTTTCAGGAGTGGAAACAGTATCGAGTACCCGTTGGCGACCGCGTATTTACGAGGCAGATGATAATCGCTAAAAAACTGCTGAAACGACTTTCTATCAGTGCCTAAATATACGATTACGAGGTGAAATATACTATCTTAAAGTCGTTAAATACAGCATATTGGTATTTTTTATTCCTTTGCACCGTCAATCGACCACTAAAGGCGTTGACAAAGAAAAAGATGAAGACAATTATTTGTAAAGTTGTGGCACAGACGGAACCTGTCTATGTGCCGAGCAAGAAACAAGACAACGGCCAGTTGGCCAAGTCGATGATCAGGCTCAAAGAGCTTGGTGGTGATTATGAGGATGAGTACATCTGTGCGATGTTCGGCAACCTCGCTCTATGTAAGTTTGCTGTGGGAAAAACCGTTATTGCTTCGCTGCGCTTTCAGACGCACGAACTGAACGGGTCGGTATTTCAAGACGTAGTGGCAAACGACATTATAAACATATAAACACAATTTCTGAGTTTTTGACGGCTGAGAGAGGGAAGAGTACCGGTTTAAATGAGCTCAACTAACTACTTCGCTCCTCCCGATGACTCAGGCTTAACAAAACTATCAGAAATTATGAAGAAGATTATTATTTCTACTGAGAGACAGGTAATGCTGGACGGTCTTTTGACCTTAGGCTTGTTGGAGAACGGACTTCGCTCGGCAGACTTCATGTGCTGCGAGGATGTGGAGATGGATGCGTTCTCAGGAACTTTCAAGGTGGAGGGCAAGCGCGACGGCAACGTCTATATGACGGAACAGCCCAAGCGCGTGAGGAACAAAGCCATCTTCCGCGATGATAACGCCTCGCTGTCGCAAGGACAGGACAAGCGTTGGTACTTCTATTTCTCGCTCGATGAGGATCAGTTGGAGCAGTTGCCAGATAAGCTGGTAAGGCAGGCAAATGCAATAGCGCAGAAAGTATTAAGGGAACTAATTTTGAAACAGCAGTAACAGAATATGGTAAACTTGGTATATAAAGTGGGCGGTGAGAAACGTTGCCGCCCCATTAAGAGCCTCGAAGAGCTGATAGCAGCCTGTAACACCGAGGAGAACATCCGGAACTGGAACGACTATCGCCGTACTGGTGAGGATAGATTCAAACGCGCGCTGGTGCAGGTGAACTACAACTGTCAGGTGCCTGATGGCGGATTGCTGAAGGGTATCAAGACGGTGAGTCCTTTCTTTTTCTACGACATCGACTGTGGTAATCGTGAGGAGTGTCGCCGTATTATCAACCGGTTGCTTCAGATGAAGGATGAACTAGGGTTGGTAGAGGTGGCTGAGTCGGCCAGCTATGGTGTTCATGCTGTAGCCCGTCGTATGCCTGAACGTTCTATTTTGGAGTGTCAAGTGCGTACCTCAATTTTGACGCGTACCGAAATGGATACGAATAACAAGGAGAATAACAGGGTCGTATTCCACGGACCTATCGATGCTGAGACTACGCCTCTGCTGGATGAATCACTCTTCACGGAGTCGCTTTCTGATGAGGATGCCGCTGCTGAGTATCTGCGTCTGAAAGAGCGTGAGGCTCAGGGGCTGGAAGAGGTTCCACCTGGAGCAAAGAAGGCAAACAAGCACTATCGCCCTTGGGAGGACGAGAACACTGACATTGCACCGTTGCAGTGTTGCAGTTCAGAAAATACTGCCTCTGTTCAGTCTGATGTGGAATATGATCCTGAAGCAAAGTACAACGGGGTACTGTTTAAGGATATCATCGCGAAGTATTGGGAACTTTACAACGACGGCAAGGAGCCTGTGGATGGCGACCGCAATGTACTGACTTTCGAACTGGCGGTAACTATCCGTAGTATCTGCGGATATTCGATGGAGAAGATGTTGGCTGTTGTTCCTAACTATTGGACAAAGCCTGATGGTACATGCTCGCAGGAGGATTTAACCGAGTGGCGCAAAACCATTGAAAACGCACTGAAGGAACCTCGCAAGGGTATGCCTTACCGCTTGAAGCAGGTGCTGCAGGCGCTGAAATCGCAGTCGGGCGTGAAGGCTTGTGGCGGTACGATGACCACTCCACCACCGATGCCGAAGAAGTTGCCGCCGCTGATTAGGTTGCTCACCAAGAACGTCCCTTGGTTCTACAAACCTGCTGTGGCTAATGCGGTGTTCCCGGCTTTGGGCGTTCACTTGCACGGAGTGAAGTTCCGCTATTGGGACAATGTGGAGCATGAGGCCACTTTTATGAATGTGCTGATTGGCCGTCAGAGTATCGGTAAGGGTACCATCAAAAAGCCCATCGAGTACATCATGGAGGATATCAGGCAGCGCGACATCCCTAACCGCCAGCGCGAACAGGAGTGGAAGCAGAAGAACCCGGGGGCGAAGCAGAAGAAAGACCCAAGACCGACAGACATCTGCATACAGATGCTCATCGACAACCTGACCGATGCCGTCTTTAACCAGCGTATCGTGGATGCAAATAATAATGGCCAGCGTTTCATCTACACTATCGTTGACGAGATTGAGGGCTTGAAGAAGGTGACGTCGAAGGGTACTGTCGATGAGGTAGGCTTGCTGATTCGTAAGGCTTTCGATAATTCTGATGCCGGTCAGGAGCGCGTAGGAGCTGACTCGGTCAGTGGTATCGCACCTTTAAGGTGGAACTTCAACGCCAGCACGACTCCTCCCAATGCTCGCAAGTTCTTTGTCAAGATGGTAAATGACGGAACCGTCAGCCGACTGGATGTCTCGACAATTATCCGCAACGATGATGACGATGATACGGCTCCAATTTTGGGCATCTACGACCACACGTTTGCACAGGAACTCAAGCCCTACATCGACCGTCTGGAGGCTGCCAACGGTCTGATAGAATGTCAGCAGGCAAAGAAGCTGTCGCTAGAGATGAAGCAGGAGAACAAGGATGCCGCAAAGCTCTTCGAGAGTGAGGCCTACCACGTATTATCGTATCGTGCCAACGTGATTGCCTGGCTGAAGGGAATGGTGCTCTATGTGGCTCACGGCTACAAGTGGTCTCGAGAGATTGCAGAATTCGTACGGTGGACGCAGCAGTATAATCTGTGGTGCAAGATGTTATACTTTGGTCAGCAACTTGAAAAAGAGCTTCGCGAGGAGTTTGAGATCCAGCGTCAGTCGGGGCCTCAGAACCTGCTGGAGTTGCTGCCTGATGAGTTCACCAAAGAGCAGTACTACCAGATGCGCCAGCAGCAGGGTAAGACGGGCAATGGTGAAGGTACGCTGCGCAGTTGGCAGAGTCGTGGATACATCGTCTACGATGAGGTGTGCGGCAGGTATTGCAAGACGGAAACGTATAAGCTAAAATATGGAGGCAAGGTATGATTGTGATTCAGAATAATCAAGAGTGTTTTGTGCGGCTCTGGCTCAGGCTGGAGCGCACAAGACAGTTCCTCAAAGGGCAATACAGACGTTTCTGTATACGGAATGTGCTTAAGTCGTGGTTCGGATATGAGGCCAGCGATGACTTCATCTGGGAGGTGTGCCATCTCTGCGAACAGGAGGGCTGGAACGAGCTGCCGCTGCCATCACTCTTCCCTCGCAATCACCGGGAACTGCTTAGGGCCATAGTGGCGGTAAGGCTGGGCATCAGTTTTTACAGGATCGACCTGAAGGCCCTCGACAGAGCATATAGCATCGTATTTCCGAAGAGCACAGCAATAAATGTGAATAAGAAGAGAAAAGAAATTATATAAAAATATAAAATAAAAAAAATATATGGGAACAGTAAGTATTAATAGGAAAGAGAAACTCACCGAGCACTTTACGCTCGGTGAGATGACAAAGACGAGTTATAAGACGAAGGATGGGAATATACCTTCGCGCGTACATATAGAGAATCTTAAACGCCTCTGCGGCTGGCTGGAGATGCTCCGTGAGGTGTGGAACGAGAGATATGGAGAGGGAAATGATCCTATCATTATCAACTCTGGCTATCGCTCTTGGGAGGTGAATAAGAAGGCGGGAGGCTCTTCGACGAGTAATCACCTTGTGGGATGCGCAGCGGACATTAAGTGTGCAGGCAAGGAACAAGCCCTGAGATATGCTGTTATTCTCCTTGACATAGCGGATGAGTCGAGGGAGGATTTCGATGAACTTATCATCGAGGTCCGGGGCTCGAAGGTATGGATTCACTTCGCAGTCCGTCCGAAGAATAACCGCAGGAAGGTAATCTTCACGATAAAGTGAAAAATTAACCGTCTGATTTTGTCAGGCGGTTTTTTTTTGCTATTTTTGCAGAAAAATTGAAAGAGATATGGAAAAAAGAGTTTGGAAACAGATTAAGGAGTTTAAGGAGATACTGTTTGAGGAGTATAACGGTATCGCAAAGATAACCATCAACCGTGCGAGATATCGTAATGCCTTTACCCCAAAGACCACATGGGAGTTGAGCCAGGCTTTCTCTATGTGTAGGGAGATGCAGAATATCAGCGTGGTGCTGTTGACGGGTGCCATGAGTGAGGTGCCTGAGGGCAAGACGCTGGCCGACGTGAAGCATGCCTTCTGCTCTGGTGGCGACATGCATGTGAAGGGGCGCGGAGGATATGTTGACGAGGATGGAGTGCCTCGCCTGAGTGTGCTCGACGTGCAGATGCAGATACGCAGACTGCCAAAGCCCGTGATTGCAATGGTGAATGGTTATGCCATCGGCGGAGGTCATGTGCTGCATCTGGTGTGCGACCTGACGATAGCCTCTGAGAATGCCATCTTCGGACAGACAGGACCTAAGGTGGGAAGCTTTGATGCGGGATTCGGCTCTTCATATCTGGCGAGAATCGTTGGCCAGAAGAAGGCCCGCGAGATATGGTTCCTGTGCAGGCAGTATACAGCCAAGGAGGCCGAGGAGATGGGTATGGTGAACAAGGTGGTGCCTATAGACAGACTTGAGGACGAGTGTGTGGAGTGGGCAGAGATAATGATGGAGCGCTCACCGCTGGCACTGCGCATGATCAAGGCCGGACTGAATGCAGAACTCGACGGACAGGCGGGAATACAGGAACTGGCAGGTGACTGCACTATGCTTTATTACTTCCTTGACGAGGCTCAGGAGGGTGGCAAGGCTTTTCTGGAAAAGCGCAAACCCGACTTTAAGAAATATCCCAAGCTGCCATGAAATACGATATAGAGAAGCGGACGCTGCATTTTAAACAGCCGGCTGGGACGTCGAGAGGAGTATATACTACGAGGAAGATATGGCTGGTGAATCTGTCGGACGGTGAGAGGCTGGGAGTGGGAGAGTGTGCGCCACTGCCCGACCTGAGCTGTGATGCGATGGAGGATGGAAGGTATGAGGAGATTCTTGGTCAGTTCTGTCAGCGACTCTGTGAGACGGGCGAGATTGACTATGAGGCGATGAGAGATTATCCGTCGATGCTGTTCGGATTGGAGATGGCAGAGGCTGCCCTTCGACAAGCTCAGGGACCGCTATTTGATACTGCGTTTAGCAGGGGTGAAGTGGGGATTCCTATCAATGGCCTCGTGTGGATGGGCAACTACGACGAGATGCTGCAGAGGATGGAGGAGAAGCTGGAGAAGGGTTTCAGATGTGTGAAACTGAAGATAGGTGCCATCGACTTCGACAGGGAACTGGATCTGATAAAGAGGATAAGAGACAGATTCTCATTTCACGAGGTAGAACTGCGAGTGGATGCCAACGGGGCGTTTGAATTTGACGAGGCTCTGTATAAACTCGAACTGCTCTCACAATATAATATCCACAGTATTGAACAGCCCATCAAAAAAGGACAGTGGGCGTATATGGCCGAACTATGCAGGGAGTCGCCATTGCCGATAGCATTGGATGAGGAGCTGATAGGAGTGAACGATCCTGAGATTAAATGCCACATGCTCAATGTGATAAAACCGAGATATATCGTACTTAAGCCATCGCTCCACGGAGGAATGATGGGATGCAGAGAGTGGACAGACGCAGCAAAGGAGATTGGCATCGGGTCGTGGATAACATCGGCACTGGAGAGCAACATCGGGCTGAATGCTATAGCACAGTTCACATCCTACGTGTATGGCGATGACATCACCATGCCTCAGGGGCTCGGCACAGGACAGCTGTTTACTGACAATATCGATATGGGCTTAGAGATAAGAGGAGATAAGTTGTGGCGATGTCGATAGATGATTTTTTGTCTGAATGGAGGAATGACAGTCCTTATGTAGAGGTTAAGACCAGTGGCAGCACTGGGGAGCCTAAGAGGATGATGGTTGAGAAACGCAGGATGATTAATTCTGCGAGGATAACATGTGACTTTCTTGGGCTGAAAAAAGATGACACGGCACTGCTCTGTATGTCGCTGGATTATATCGCAGGAAAGATGATGGTGGTGAGGGCGATAGAGAGGTGGATGGAGTTGATTGTTCAGGAACCATCAGGACACCCGATGGGGGAGATGCTAAATAAAAAATATAAAATAGAAAATAAAAAATATTCAATAGATAATATTGGGTTTGCGGCGATGGTGCCGATGCAGGTGTATAATTCGTTGCAGGTGCCTGAGGAAAAGGAGATGCTTATGAATGTAAAGCATCTGATAATCGGCGGAGGGGCGATAGACGACAGGATGGCTGAGGAGCTGAGGATGTTTCCTAATGCCGTATGGAGCACGTATGGAATGACGGAGACGCTGTCGCATATCGCACTGAGACGACTTAATGGCAAGGATGCTTCTGAATGGTATGAGCCTTTTCCAAGTGTAAAGATTAGTCTGAATGAGGATGGCTGTCTGGTTATCGATGCTCCTGAGGTGTGTGAGCAGGTGTTGGTGACAAATGATATTGCTGAGATAGACGACTCTGGTATGAAGTTCAGGATTTTGGGGAGGAAGGATAATGTGATCTGCACTGGTGGGATAAAAATCCAGGCGGAGGAGGTGGAGAGAATGCTGAAACCCTATATTGATTCACCGTATATTTTTACAAAACGGAAAGACCCGAAGTTTGGAGAGATAGTGGTGATGCTTACTGAGGGTGATGTCAGTGAGGCACGAGAGGTATGCGAGAGGGTGCTGCCAAAGTTTCAGCAGCCGAAACTATACAAAAGTGTAGATTGCATCCCGCTAACCGAAACAGGTAAGCCAGCCCGCAAAGAGGCGGAGAAATTAGCTTTGTAGTATAGGATGAGTAAATAAAAGAGGTGCAGCTGCTCTCACGAGTGACTGCACCGAATTAGTTAGTAATATGATTAGGTCAAATTTAAGTTGATTGGAGAGTGGTTCTAACACTCCCGATAGAAATCGAGAGCCTCGTAAATGTCTTGTTTTGAGGCAGTCTGATTTATTCTTATGTCTCCGATGCCACCAAGCAGGGTGAAGTTGATGATGCCTGCCACGTTTTTCTTGTCGTGGGTCATCAGCTCCAGAAGAGTGGGGTAGTCATCGCAGGTGATATTCATCTTACCATAGTGTTCCTTTATAAAGTTTACTGTCTGGTGCATCTTGTCGGTGGGGAAGCCTGTCTTGACGGCACTCAGATAGAGCTCGCAGACAAGTCCCCAGGCCACAGCATAGCCATGAAGTACGGGCGTGTGCTCTAAGGCATACGACTCGAAGGCGTGGCCAACGGTATGTCCGAGGTTCAGAGCTTTGCGGATGCCTTTCTCTGTAGGGTCTTCTGTCACGATGCGCTGTTTTACGGCTACGCTGTCAGCCAGCATCCTCTGAAGCTTGGCAAAGTCAAGAGTCTCAAGATTAAAATTCAATAACTCTGCCCACATCTGCTCGTTGGAGATAAGTCCGTGTTTGAGCATCTCTGCATAGCCGGAGAGGATATTCTCACTGTCGAGTGTACGAAGGAAAGGAGTATGGAGGATAACGCTCGAGGCATTGTTAAACACACCGATCTCGTTTTTAAGACCACGGAAATTGATACCCGTCTTTCCACCTACGGAAGCATCGACCATCGCCAGTAGGGTGGTTGGGATGTTGATGTAGTTGATACCTCGTTTGAAGGTAGAGGCAGCAAAGCCTCCCAGGTCGGTAACCATTCCGCCCCCTATATTTATTAATAAGGTGTGGCGGGTGGCCCCTCCCTTACCCAGCTCCTCCCATACGTGGGCAAGCGACTCGAGGTTCTTGTTTGTGTCGGAAGCTCCAATGACAATTGTCTTGAATCCTTCGAGACATGGGAAATCGGCTACGAGCGGCAGACAGAGTTTCTCTGTGTTCTCATCGGTGAGGATGAAGATCCTGTCGCGCTCGCATTCGCCTACTGCTTCTGCCAGCGTTGCCTCCAGTTTGTCGGCTATCATTACTTTCTGTTGACTCATCTTTTAGTGGTCAGGTTTTGAAATTTGATTGCAAAGGTAAATTAAATTTTTTGAAATCTATTGTAAAAAGTCAAATAATTGTAAGAAATACCCTTATTTTTCTTAAAACCATTAAACTTTCCGTATAATAATACGTCAAAGAGGCAAAAATTTATAAACAAAAATGAGAAGACTATTCATTTTACTTGTCGTATTGATGACAACAATCGTGGCATTAGCCCAGGGAACCGTTAGTGGAACAGTGATAGAACAAGACACAGAAGAAGCGGTAATCCAAGCCACAGCAGCAGTATTGAAGGGCCAGAAAATCGTAGCCAATGCAGTGACTAACACCAATGGTGGTTTCTCTATCAGGGTGCCAAGTGACGGAACATATGATCTGAGAATCACATACGTGGGTTTTAAGACCTATACCAAGAAGATTAAGATTGAAGGTAAGAATATCCCCCTCGGTACCATCAAGCTTGAGTCCGATGCCATCATGCTGAAGGGAGCCACTGTGACAGGTCACGCTGCAAAGGTGGTGCTCAAGGCCGATACCTTTGTATATAATGCCAACGCCTTCCGTACGCCAGAGGGATCGGTCGTTGAGGAACTGGTAAAGCGACTTCCCGGAGCTGAGGTGAGCGATGACGGTACCATCAAGATCAATGGAAAGGAGGTGAAGAAGATTCTCGTTGACGGTAAGGAATTCATGACTGGCGATACCAAGACAGCAATGAAGAACCTGCCTACGAATATCATCGACCGTATCAAGGCCTACGACAAGCAGAGCGACCTTGCCCGAGTGTCAGGTATCGAGGATGGAGAGGAAGAGACGGTGCTTGACTTTGGTATTAAAGCGGGTATGAACAAGGGTATCATGGCCAATGCCGACCTCGCTGCAGGTACCAAGGACCGTTATGCAGGAAGAATCTTCGGAGGAGTGATGAAGAACGACCTGAAGATGTTTCTTATGACCAATGCCAACAACACCAATGACATGGGATTCCCAGGTGGTGGAGGCGGTGGCCGATGGGGTGGAGGGCGTCAGGGCCTTACCGCCAATAAGATGGTTGGTGTGAACATCAACTATGAGAAGACCGACAAGCTGAAGCTCGACGGAAGTGTGAGGTGGAACCACAGTGACAACGACACCTATTCGAAGAGTAACAGCACGAACTTCATCGATGAGAAAAGGTCGCAGTACCGGAATAGCCTGACCCATAACTTCTCGCGTTCGAATAGCTGGAACGGTCAGATGCGACTTGAGTGGCAGCCAGACTCGATGACAAACATCATGTTCCGGCCGAACTTCTCATATAGCAGCAATGACGGTACTAACGAAAGTAAGAATGCCACATTTGACAATAATCCATATGACTATAGCTCAGACCCGCTGAACGATGTTAAGGAGATTGCAAAGAAATACGGTATCGCACAGAACTACAGCGAGCAGAACAGTGTAAGCTACAGCGACTCGAAGAATCTCAGGGGAATGTTGCAGTTTAACAGGCGACTGAACAACACGGGACGTAACATCACCCTGCAGTTGAATGCAAACTGGAGCGAGGGTACGAGTAAGTCGATGTCGAACAACTATACGGAGCTCTTTCAGGTGATGAACTATCTCGGCACAGGCGACTCAATATACCAGACCAACAGATATAGTGTTACCCCTCAGGACAGATGGGGATATAGCGCTCGTCTGACTTATAGCGAGCCTATTGCTCGTCAGGTTTATCTGCAGTTCAGCTACAGATATGACTACAGCTTTACCAAGAGCGATCGTAAGACCTACAGTATGACAGACGTGGACTATACAAATATCGTCCCACAATACAGAAACTGGGATGCCTATCTGAGTCTGCTGAAAAACCCGCTTGACAGTTACGAGGATACAAACCTGAGCCGTTTCTCAGAATATAAGAACTATACCCATACGGGAGAGGTAATGCTGCGTATAGTACGTAAGGCATTCAACTTCAACGTAGGTTTCCAGGTGCTACCTCAGAAGTCGCATTTCATTCAGGACTACACCACTCGCGTGAACGGAGTGACAACGCGTCTGAGAGCTGATACCACACGTACCGTTACCAACTTCACCCCTACACTTGATTTCCGTTGGAAAAAGTCGCAGACAGGACAGTTGCGCTTCACATACCGTGGGAGTACAACACAGCCCTCGATGAGTGACCTGCTCGAAGTGTATGATGACAGCGACCCACTGCGCATCACCACTGGTAACCCAGGACTGAAGCCTTCGTTTACACAGAGATTCAACCTCTTCTACAATGACTACTTCACAAGTCACCAGAGGGCAATTATGACCTTCGTGAACTTCTCTACCACAAGTAATTCTATTGCTAATAAGACTTCGTATCGTGAGGATGGTTCTGGTGGTACAATTACACGTCCAGAGAATGTTAATGGCAACTGGAACGGAAACATGGGATTCATGTTTAACACAGCCGTAGACTCAGCAGCATTCTTCAATATCAACACATTCACCAACCTTGGATATAACCATCGTATAGGTTTTGTAAGCACAGATATTAATTCGGAGTCGATGAGGAGCGTTACAAATTCGCTGAATGTAAGCGAGAGAATGGCAGCAAGCTATCGTAACGACTGGTTAGAGATCGAGCTCAACGGATCAGTGAACTATACTCGTTCGCGCAGTGAGCTGCAGACAAACAGTAATCTTGATACCTGGGCATTCACCTATGGAGGTATGATTGGACTGACAGCTCCGTGGGGTACCTCGCTGACAACGAACATGAACATGCAAAGTCGCAGGGGATATACTGATGCTTCGATGAATACCAACGAACTGATATGGAATGCACAGCTTTCGCAGAGTTTCCTGAAGGGGAATGCCCTTACCATCTCATTGCAGCTTTATGACATCTTGGGACAGCAGTCGACAGTAAGCCGTACGTTGTCTGCACTCTCAAGCAGCGATACAGAATATAATGCTGTTACGAGCTATGCCATGTTCCATGTAATCTACAGGCTGAATCTCTTTGGAGGTTCTTTCGGTGGTCCTCGCGGAGGACGTGGTGGAAGAGAAGGTCGTGGTGGATTTGGAGGCGGTTCTCGCGGAGGTGGCTTCGGCGGTCCTCGCGGTGGAGGCTTTGGTGGCCCAAGAAGATTCTAAAATAAAAATCCCGCTTACTCAGCGGGATTTTCTTTTTCTTCTGGCTCGGCATCTTTGAAATCAGTGATGCCGTTTTCGATGAGGATGTTATACCAGGTGATGAGTTTCTTGATATGGCTGTTCTGTACTCTGTCACGATCCCACTCAGGAAGAACCTTTGTGAAATAGTCGTGAAGCTCATTGGCAGAAGCTTTCTTCTCGTTAACACTACACTTCTTACCCTCTTCCAGATTCTTCATGTTTTCGAGAACATCCATAAGGGGGATGTCATCAGTCTCTGTGTACATCGCAATGTCGTTGAGCGATGTGATTCTGTCTGTTGCGAAGGCTGGCATACGACGATGTGTGGCGTCGAGAGCCTCTACGATAAGGTTGTTCTTTCCTTGTGAAACGAGTTTGTAAAGCCCGGGCTTACCGGCAATAGCTAAAATTACTTGTTGCATTTTATTTTATATTTTTTATTTAAGAAATTCTCAATCTGTTCGTCAATGTTTCTTTCTCCATCATTAACTATCTCATAGTCGGCTCTTCTCTTTACCTCTTCCTGTGACAACTGACGGTTCATCCATTCAAGGACCTTCTCACGGGTGATCCCGTCACGCTTCATTACCCTCTCTATCCTTATCTCCTCAGGGGCAGTCACCACGATGGATTTATCCACCAGTTGTATGGCGCCCGACTCAAAAAGGATTGCACTCTCCATCCACTGCAGACCACTCTCCTCGAAATCCTTGAAGACGGCAGGATGTACGATGGCGTCGATGGCCTTGGCATTCTCCTCTGATGCAAGAAGGAACCTGGCAACCACACTCTTGTTGATCTGGTATCCTATACCTTCTCCCAACTCATCCCTTTCCTCAAAATAAGTCTCGGGTCCGATGAGATCGGTAAGCCGTTGTCTTATCTCATGGGAAGTGCGTATAAGCCGCTTTGCAGCACTGTCGCAGTCGTAGACCTTATGTCCTCGGGCCTCAAGACGTTTGCAGACATAGCTCTTCCCACTGCCAATGCCTCCAGTGATTCCTATCTTCATTACTCTATCTGTTCTTCAATAAGGTAATCGACCTCATCAATGTTAAGATGTACGCGCGAGATTCCTTGCGGATATTTCTTGATATAGATACGGCATTTCTCTGAAGGGTTAGCTGCTATATCCTTGTAGTCGGCAACAACCGTAAAGTCTTCTACCTTAAGCGACCTGTAGATATTTATACCTGTCACGAATGACACAGTTACCTTCATTGGGAAGGTCCTTAGAATCTTGCCTTTTGGCATGTTGATACCTTCTACGGGTATGCCGTCAATCTTCTCTTCTGTGAGCACATCGGTGAGGAACTCCAGTCGTACATGATCAGGCACCATCTTCACACCCTTGATCTTCTCAAGTTGGGCGTTGATTAACAGCGTGTCACGGAAGTTAACGTAGTTCAGACGTTCGGTATATGCCAGAGTGATACTGTCGAGTTTTCCCGTTGATGCATATACATCTACACTGTCAGGCGAGTATTTCACCCTTGAGATAAAGTACAGATCTTCTGGAATCACCCTTCCCGTCCATCTTACAGGGATACGTTTCTTGGCTCCGTAGTTGTAGAAGAACTCCAGCTTGTCGGGTTTTGTGGAGATAATCTTTGAACTGCTTTCCAGATGCTGATACAAAATCTTCTGCAGTTCTTGTGAAGAAATGTCTCCTGTACCATCTGGATTAGAGTGGGTCTTAAAAGAAGCCTTTACATTTTTCAGCTTATCACCGAAAATATAGGCGGCAAGTGTTATTCCCTTGTCGCGGATGGTCATACGTACAGTGTCAGTCTCTTCAGATGTGAGCATGACATTCTTTGGTATGCCAACTATCCTTATGGGAACGGCAAACTCCTTCTCGTAAGTCTCATTGAGAGTCAGTGAGAGCCAGAAGATGCCTGACAGGAAGATGAAAAAGACAAATATCAGGAACTCCTTGTTTGTTTTGCTGAACAGGAAATCCCTGAGAAGTCTCCAAAAGCCACCCATAGCAAGCCGATTAGCTGATTATTTCTGCACCGGAGCGCTACTCAAATCCTTGAATACAGATGTCTTCTCTACTGTTACTACAACATCACGTGCAATCTTCACGTCAACAGTGTTCTTTGCCAGGTCGATGCTCTTCACTACTCCGTGAATACCACCGCCTGTTACAACTTCTGTACCCTCTGAGAGCTCGTTCTGGAACTTCTGTATTTCCTTTTGCTTTTTCTGCTGAGGCCTAATCATAAAGAACCACATGATGGCAAAGATAGCTACCATCATGATAATCATACTCATTCCGCCTCCCTGTGCTGCCTGGGCAGCTAAAAAAAATGTTGTCATTATTATTTATTGTTATTCATTATCTTTTCTAATAATTCTCTTTCTTCCCTTAGTCTTTTCTGCCTTTACCGGTGATGCTGCAGGAACCTTAATCTTATTGGCTCTTGGCTCCATGAACTTTGTCATACGGCCAGTGTCTATCAGATGACGTGCGATGCCATCGAGCATGCCGTTGATGTAACCTCCGCTCTTCTCTGTAGAGTAGAGCTTAGCCAGGTCTACATACTCATTGATGGTGACACTGACAGGAATGTTGGGGAAGGTAACCATCTCAGCAATGGCAATCTGCATGATTATCACATCCATATATGCCAGACGGGAGAAGTCCCAGTTGCGCGATGCCTCGCTCATAAACCTCTGGTACTCGTTGGCATTGAGGATAGAAGCACGGAAGAGTTTTCTTGCGTAGTCCTGCTCCTCATCGCTGTCCCACTCAGGTAACAGCTCCTGCTTCGGACCGTTCTGCTCGTTGAAACGCTTGATGGTCTTAAGTACGAAGGTATCAACAATCTCCTTGTCGTCATTCCAGTAGAGGCTTATCTCCTCCAGAACAGCATCGAGGTCGCTGTTTGTTGCGATATAGGTCTTGTATAGCTTACGCCACAACTCACGATCTGCATCATAGTTGTCTTCATTTGATGCCATATATTCCTGATAGATTACGCTATTCTCGATAATCTCCAGAAGATTGCCTACAAACTCCTGATCATCATTCCATGTACGTTTCTGAGTACTGATGAAGTCAGACAGCTCCTTATTCTCCTCAAGCTGGATAGCGAATCTGTTGAGAACGAACTTCTGTGATGGACGTTCTGTTCCTTCACGATCAGCACGATTGGAAAGGACCTCATAACGGCGACGGGCCTCTTTCGTTACTGCTGCGATGAGTGCCAACAGGTAGTTGTAGAGGTCATAGGCCTTTGACAGACTGAAGAAAAGCTCCTTCTCTGCCGAATCGATGTTCTTGTTACCGTTTTGATAGTACGCATAGGTTAACTGAACAATCTTGGTTCTGATAATTTCTCTGTTAATCATCTCACTTGATGTTTTTTTAATTTAACTTTCAAATTTACGTTGCAAAATTAGTAAAAATCCCCCAATTTAGCAAGAAAAAAGAATAAAAAATCACTAAAATTGAATTTTTTCACTGTTTGATGTTCGCTATTCACTTTTTTTTTGTACCTTTGCAGCCGCTTTTTCCGAAAGCACATCGAAAACTCGTGTGATGGTGAATTAGGCATTAATGTATTATTAACAACTTAATTTTAGAGTAACACAATGAAAGAAATTAGTGTTAAAGGTCAGAAGCGCACCGCCACTGGAAAGAAAGCTTCAAAAGAGCTCCGTAAGGAGGGTTTGGTTCCATGTAACCTCTATGGTGAGAAGAAGGGTGAGAACGGTCTCCCCGAGGCATTTGCTTTCTGCGCTTCATTCGCAGAGTTGCGTAAGGCTGTCTACACTCCTGAGGTATATGTAGTAAACCTGAATATCGATGGCGTTGAGCACAAGGCTGTAATCAAGGAGCTTCAGTTCCACCCAACAACAGATGCTCTGCTGCACGCAGACTTCTATGAGGTTAACGATACTAAGCCAATCACAATTGGTATTCCTGTTAAGCTCAACGGTCTGGCACAGGGTGTTCGTGATGGTGGTAAGCTCAACCTTTCTATCCGTAAGATTGACGTAACAGCTCCTTACAAGCAGATTCCTGAGATTCTGAACATCGACGTTACCAACCTTCAGCTGGGTAAGGCTATCAAGGTAGGTGCCCTGAGTTTCGAGGGTCTGGAGATTGCTACTTCTCCTGAGGTAGTAGTTTGCTCTGTTAAGGCTACACGTGCATCACGTTCTGCAGCAGCTGCTGCTGGACAGGAGGGCTAAATCTTATAGCTGATGGACAAGTACTTGATTGTAGGTCTGGGAAATGTCGGCAGTGAGTACGATCTTACCCGCCACAATACAGGATTCATGGTATTGGACGCTTTTGCGAAGGCGTCCAATATTTCTTTTGAAGACAGGCGCTATGGTTTTGTGGCAGAAACATCGCTCAAGGGACGAAAGGTGTTTCTTCTAAAACCCTCTACCTATATGAACCTCAGTGGAAATGCCGTACGTTATTGGCTAAACCATGAGAATATAGATCAGAGCCGTTTACTTGTCATCAGTGATGAGGTTGCACTGCCGTTAGGTGATTTCCGATTGAAATCCGGAGGCTCTAATGGTGGGCATAATGGTCTAGGCCATATCCAACAGCTTATCGGTCAGAACTATGCCCGATTGCGTATGGGTATCGGCAACGATTTCCCCCGAGGCATGCAGGTTGACTGGGTGCTCGGCAAATATAGTGAAGAAGAACAGAAAGAGCTTCAACCATCCATTGACATAGCTGTCGACATCATCAAGAGTTTCGTTCTTGCTGGTATCGATATCACCATGAACCAGTATAACAAGCTTGGAAAGAAGAATGGCAGAGGTAGCAAGGATTGACAAATGGCTGTGGGCTGCGCGTATATTCAAGACACGCTCCATTGCTGTTGATGCATGTAAGAACGGACGTGTAACCATAGGAGGTGTTAATGTTAAGCCATCACACACCGTCAAGGTGGGTGAGGTGGTTTCTGTCAGAAAACCTCCCGTGACATATTCCTTTAAGATCCTTAAAGCCATTGAACAGAGAGTTGGGGCAAAGCTCCTGCCTGAGATATATGAAAATGTTACCACTCCTGATCAGTACGAACTGTTGGAGATGAACCGTATCAGCGGTTTTGTCAATCGTGCCCGTGGTATGGGACGTCCAACGAAGAAAGATCGTCGTGCTCTTGATGAGTTTGTAGGACCTTCGCTGGAGGGGGCATTCTTCGATGATGATTGGGAATTTGATGATGAAGAGTAAAATGTAGACAGAAATGATTATTCAAGGATTATTGATCGTATTAGGGATTATTCTCGTCTTATGGGGCGCAGACCGTCTTACAGAGGGAGCATCTGGTATTGCCCGAGGTTTTCATATCCCTGAGATAATTATAGGTCTGACGATTGTTGCAGCAGGTACTTCTACACCAGAGCTTTTCGTTAGTCTGGTGTCTGCCCTTAAGCATACGCCTGACCTTGCTGTGGGTAATGTCATAGGATCGAACATCTTCAATACGATGCTTATCGTGGGCTGTTCTGCTCTCGTGGCGCCAATGGTCATTAATCCGTCGACTGTGAAGAAAGATATCCCCTTCGCAGTAGGAGCATCAATGCTGCTATTCATTCTCTGTTTTGACGATATGGACTCACCTCACCTGTGGGGTAACGAGATAACCCGCAGTGACGGAATACTCATGCTCATGGGCTTTGCTGCCTTTATGCTATATACCTTCCATGAGGCAAGAAAATCGGGGGAGATTAAGAAAAAGGAGGAATATCTTGGTGAGACAGAAGAGCGGGAACCTAATGACCTCAGTCGTCTGTGGGCAAATATCGGATGGATGGTCATCGGACTGGCCTGTCTTATCTTTGGAAGTGACCTCTTCGTTGACGGAGCAACATATATATGTCATCGTTTTGGAGTACGTCAAAGTGTAATAGGCCTTACTGTGGTGGCAGGAGGAACATCGCTACCAGAACTGGCTACGAGTGTAGTTGCTGCATATAAGGGCAAGGCATCAATGGCCATCGGCAATGCTATAGGTTCAAACGTATTTAACATCCTTCTGATACTCGGCATCACGGCTACAGTATGTCCCATGCGCATCATGGGTATAACCATTATGGACCTGATGATGATGCTTGTTAGCATCGGGCTGTTATGGCTATTCGCATATACGAAGTATTACGTGTCTCGTAGAGAGGGTGTGGTGCTGATAGCAGGATTCATGGCTTATATGGGCTGGCTCTTCTACCTTCTTTAGAGAAAACATAGGGGTCGATGAATACCCCCTTTAACAAAACAAAAATATGGAACAAAAAAATCAACAACAACGTATCAGTGTGCTGTTTATGCTTTACGGCATACTGTTTTGCGTGTGCCTAATAACGGCAAACGTACTTGAGACAAAGCAAATCTCGTTTGGACCGGCAAATATGACTGCAGGACTGATAGTTTTTCCTGTCAGTTATATCATCAACGATGTAGTATGCGAGGTGTGGGGATATGGTCGTACACGACTTCTTATCTGGCTTGGCTTCGCAATGAACTTCCTCTTTGTGGCCTTTGGAGCTATTGCAGATTGGATTCCTGGAGCATCTTACTGGCATGGAGAAGAGGGATTCCATCAGATCTTTGGTCTTGCTCCACGTATCGCTGGAGCTTCGTTCCTGGCTTTCATTGTAGGCTCATTTGTTAATGCATACGTTATGAGTCGTATGAAACTGTCGTCAGCAGGTCGAAATTTCTCTTATCGCGCAGTGCTAAGTACAATCTTTGGAGAGTTTTCCGACTCTGTCATCTTCTTTCCTCTGGCACTTGGAGGTGTCATCCCTTGGGAAGAGATGCCGTCACTGGTAATCACTCAGGTGACATTGAAGACCGTCTATGAGATTATCGTACTGCCGATAACCATTCGTGTGGTTAAGTTCACTAAGGAACATGACCACGAGGATGTGTTCGATAATGATATCACATATAACATTTTTAAGGTAAAGGAGTTGTAATTATGGCAGAGAACAGAGAGAAAGAGGGCTTGCAGGCCCTAGGCAAGAAGACGGAATATTGTCAGGACTATGCTCCTGAGGTGTTAGAGACTTTTGTCAACAAGCATCCTGATAATGATTACTGGGTACAGTTCAATTGTCCTGAGTTCACGTCGCTCTGTCCTATAACTGGTCAACCAGATTTTGCGGAGATAAAGATATCATATATTCCTGGAGAGCGTATGGTGGAGAGTAAGAGTCTTAAACTCTATCTCTTCTCCTTCCGTAATCATGGTGATTTCCATGAGGACTGTGTGAATAAGATAATGAAGGACCTGGTACGTCTGATGTCACCTAAGTATATAGAGGTGGTGGGACTTTTCACTCCACGTGGGGGCATCTCTATCTATCCGTATGCTAACTACGGTATGCCAGGTTCGAAATATGAACTGCTTGCTGAGCGCAGGCTTATGGAGCATCATATAATCTGATTATACGTAGATAAGCTCACTCATAATCATATCACTGACAAACAGTCCCTTGCGAGTAATCGCAATATGATTTGAAGGAGTAATCTGTAATAGTCCATCGTTGATGAAACGATGGGCATTTTTTATTGCATAGTCCCTGTATTTGGGCTGCAGAGTCTGAATATCTAGTCCTTCACGTGTGCGGAGGGCTACTGTTACCAGGTCATTATATCTGGTGTCGTCATCGATGGTTTCGCTTTCGAAGAGCCTTTGTCCTTGGCTCATTGAATCGATATATCTCCGGATATCAGATATATTCCAGCTACGAGTGTTTCTATCGTATGAATGTGCTGCAGCACCTATACCAACATACGGTGTACCATCCCAATAGCTGGAATTATGCCGTGAACGATAACCTATACGTGCAAAATTGGAAATCTCATAGTGCTCGTAGCCTGCCGCCTCAAGCTTATCTATGAGCATTTCATACATTTGTCTCTCTGTATCTTCTGGAAGAATGTCACAAGGTATCCTGTCACCAGTGTGATATCTCCTCCATAGTTCAGTACCTTCTTCTATCATAAGGCAATATGCTGAGATGTGCTCAACGTTTAGGGTGAGGACAGATTTGATGTCATTCTCCCATTGGGTGATAGTTTCACTTGGGAATCCATACATCATATCAACGCTGATATTCTTGATGCCGATATTACGCAGACGACATACAGCATCGCTTACCTGACTGGCACTATGTCTGCGATGCAGGAAATGAAGCCTTTCTTCATTGAAAGTCTGAGCTCCCATGCTTACGCGGTTTATTGGAAGAGACATGAGTCCTTTGGCAAAATCCTCTGTAACATCATCGGGATTGACCTCGATGGTTATCTCTGCATCATCCGACACCTTATTATATATAAAGATGGCATTGAAAATCTGATGGAGTTGAGCTGTTGTCAGTTGTGAAGGAGTTCCACCTCCAAGATAAATGGTGGAAAGGGTAGAGTGCCCCCTTTCCTCTATCTCTTTGCAAAGAGCATTGACATACTCTTGACGGAGATTGAGAAGGGTCGTAGAATAGAAGCCGCAATAGATGCATCTGCTCTTGCAAAACGGAATATGTATGTAAATTCCTGCCATATTGGTCACAAAATTACTAATTTACTTTAATATTTTAAAAAAATATTTGGTGATTTATCAAAAAATAACTAATTTAGCAACCCGAATTTGATATTTAACTTAAAACCGACAGATATGAAGATCTATCAAACAAACGAAATCAAGAACATCGCACTCATTGGCAGTGCGGGTAGCGGCAAGACTACTCTTGCCGAAAGTCTGCTCTTCGGAGCTGGTATTATCAAACGTCGTGGCTCTGTTGAGCAGAAGAACACTGTTAGCGACTACTTCCCTGTAGAACAGGAGTACGGTTACTCTGTATTCTCAACAGTATTCCATGTAGAGTGGAACAATAAGAAACTAAACATCATCGACTGTCCTGGATCTGACGACTTCGTAGGTGGTGCCATCACTGCCCTGAACGTTACAGACCAGGCTGTCATCCTCATTAACGGACAGTATGGTCCTGAGGTAGGTACGATGAATGCTTTCCGTAACACTGAGAAGTTCCAGAAGCCTGTTATCTTCCTTGTAAACCAGCTCGATCGTGACAACTGCGATTATGATCAGATCCTGAATCAGTTGAAAGAGACCTATGGTTCCAAATGTGTTCCCGTTCAGTATCCTATCGCTACTGGTGCAGGTTTCAATGCTGTTATCGATGTGCTTCTGATGAAGAAGTACTCTTGGAAACCTGAGGGTGGTGCTCCTATCATTGAGGACATTCCGGCAGATCAGTTGGATAAGGCAAAGGAGATGAAGGCAGCTCTTGTAGAGGCTGCTGCTGCTAACGATGATACTCTGATGGAGAAGTTCTTCGAGAGCGAGGATCTCACAGAGGATGAGATGCGCGAGGGTATCCGTAAGGGTCTTGTTACACGTTCTATCTTCCCTGTATTCTGCGTATGCGCAGGTAAGGACATGGGCGTTCGTCGTCTGATGGAGTTCCTTGGTAACGTGGTTCCTTTCGTGAGCGATATGCCAAAGGTTAAGAATACAGCAGATAAGGAAGTTACTCCAGACGTTAATGGTCCTACATCTCTCTATTTCTTCAAGACTGGTGTTGAGCCACATATCGGTGAGGTATCTTACTTCAAGGTGATGAGTGGTGCTGTTAAGAGCGGTGACGACCTTACAAATGCTGATCGTGGTTCTAAGGAGCGTATCGGTACTCTCTATGCATGTGCTGGTGCCAACCGTATTCAGGTCGACCAGCTGAATGCAGGTGATATCGGCTGTACTGTTAAACTGAAAGACGTTAAGACTGGTAACACTCTTAACGGCAAGGACTGCGACAATAAGTTTAACTTCATCGTTTATCCAAACTCTAAGTACTCTCGTGCCATCAAGGCGGTTAATGAGGCTGAGACTGAGAAGATGATGACTGCTCTGAATAAGATGCGTCAGGAGGATCCTACATGGGTTGTTGAACAGTCTAAGGAATTGCGCCAGATAATCGTTCATGGTCAGGGTGAGTTCCACCTTCGTACACTGAAGTGGCGTATGGAGAACAACGAGAAGATTCAGATTGAGTATATCGAGCCAAAGATTCCATATCGTGAGACTATCACAAAGATGGCACGTGCCGATTATCGTCATAAGAAACAGTCAGGTGGTGCAGGTCAGTTTGGTGAGGTACATCTGATTCTGGAGCCTTATACAGAGGGAATGCCTGATCCTACATCATTCAAGATAAATGGTCAGGAGTTCAAGATGAACATCAAGGGCAAGGAAGAGATTGCTCTTGAGTGGGGTGGAAAACTCGTATTCATCAACTCTGTAGTAGGTGGTGCTATTGATACACGATTCATGCCTGCTATCCTGAAGGGTATTATGGAGCGTATGGAGCAGGGACCATTGACAGGTTCTTATGCCCGTGACGTACGTGTTATCGTATACGATGGTAAGATGCATCCGGTAGATTCTAACGAGCTCTCATTCATGCTCGCTGCACGTAACGCATTCAGCGCAGCATTTAAGGAGGCTGGTCCAAAGGTTCTTGAGCCTATCTACGATCTCGAGGTTCTCGTTCCAGCTGACTATATGGGTGACGTCATGTCTGACCTTCAGGGGCGTCGTGCCATTATTATGGGTATGGACTCTGAGGCAGGTTATCAGAAGCTCTCTGCAAAGATTCCTCTCAAGGAACTCAGTAGTTATTCCATCGCACTTAGCTCTATCACTGGTGGCCGTGCATCGTTCAACACCAAGTTTGCAAGCTACGAACTCGTTCCGAACGATATCCAGCAGGCTCTCATCAAGCAGCATGAGGAAGAACTTAAGGACGAGGAATAATGAATAAAAAATAAATAAAAAGTATAAAATAAGAAATTACAAACAAAAAAAGCGGGTTGTTTTGGGCAATCCGCTTTTTTTTCGTATCTTTGCAACCCAAATAGATATATCATAAATTGTAAATCAAGAAATTATAAATGAAAAGGCTTTTATTGGGAGATGAGGCAATCGCACAGGGGGCACTTGATGCAGGTCTGAGTGGTGTCTATGCCTATCCAGGCACTCCCTCGACAGAAATCACGGAGTATATCCAAGACTCTCTATTGGCAAAGGAACGTGGCATCCACAGCCGTTGGTCTACTAATGAGAAGACTGCTATGGAGGCAGCACTCGGTATGTCGTATATGGGCAAGAGGGCGCTGGTATGTATGAAACATGTGGGCCTGAACGTATGTGCAGACCCCTTTGTTAACTCTGCTATGACAGGCACCAATGGTGGTCTTATCGTGCTTGTAGCTGATGATCCCTCTATGCACTCTTCACAGGATGAGCAGGACAGTCGATTCTATGGAAAGTTTGCAATGATCCCAACGCTGGAGCCCAGTTCTCAGCAGGAAGCCTACGACATGATGGAAGAGGCTTATGAGCTTTCTGAAAAGATGCATCTGCCAGTGCTTATGCGTGTTACAACACGTATGGCTCACTCTCGTGCAGTAGTGGAAGTGAAAGATACCCCAAGAGAGCAGAATGCCCTTAACTATGATGCTCAGGCGTCAAACTGGGTTCTTCTGCCAGCTTTTGCACGTAAGCGTAACATCGTTGTTACTGGTCAGCAGCCTGTATTAGAGCAGATGTCTGTAGAGAGTAAATACAACAAGTATATCGATGCAGAAGACCATAATATGGGTATTATCGCCAGTGGTATAGCTTATAACTATCTCATGGAGTGCTATCCTGATGGATGTCCTTTCCCTGTGCTTAAGATCTCACAATATCCTATACCGAAGCAACTTATTCGTAGGATGACTGATGACTGTGAGTTTGTTCTTATCGCAGAAGAGGGTCAGCCATTTATCGAGGATCAGGTTCGTGGCGTGATGCCAGGAAATGCTGTTATCAAAGGACGCCTTACAGGTGAACTTCCACGTACTGGGGAGTTGAATCCTGATTTTCTGAAGAAGGCTCTTTGTATTGAGAGCAGTGAGTGCTATGCTCCATGTGAGGATGTAACACCTCGTCCACCAGCACTCTGTCAGGGATGTGGTCACAGAGATGTGTACACAGCCCTAAATGAGGTGTTGAAAGAGTATCCTAATGCTCGTGTGTTTGGTGATATTGGTTGTTATACTCTTGGATTCCTGCCTCCATACAAAGCTATCCACTCTTGTGTAGACATGGGTGCTTCTATCACAATGGCGAAAGGTGCTTCTGATGCAGGACAGTGGCCTGCAGTAGCAATTATTGGAGACTCTACATTCACTCACTCTGGAATGACAGGTCTACTCGATGCCATCAACGAGAATGCAGATATCACAGTGATCATCTCTGATAACCTCACCACAGCGATGACTGGTGGTCAAGACTCTGCAGGAACAAATAAGTTTGAGGCTATATGTAAAGGTCTTGGTCTGAGCGAAGATCACCTAAAGGTGGTTAATCCTATTCCAAAGAATATGCCTGAGATCACACAGGCTATCCGTGATGAGATCAACTATCATGGTGTGAGTGTAATTATTCCTCGTCGTGAGTGTATGCAGACTCTGCAGCGCCATCTCAAGCAGAAGAAAGCAGCAGAGAAAAAGTAAAAGGGTAAAAAAGTAGAAAGGTATAACATGAAAACAGATATTATATTGTGCGGAGTAGGAGGACAGGGTATCCTGTCTATAGCTACCATCATTGGTGAGGCTGCCATGAAGGAGAATTTGTATATCAAACAGGCTGAGGTTCACGGAATGTCACAGCGTGGTGGTGATGTACAGTCAAACCTGCGTATATCAAGCGATCCTATTGCGAGTGATCTTATTGCTCTCGGAGGTGCAGACGTGATTATCTCCATGGAACCAATGGAGGCGCTCCGATATCTGCCATTCCTGTCAAAAGACGGATGGATCATTACTTCAAGTGCTCCTTTTGTGAATATTCCAAACTATCCAGATATTGAGACTATTAAGTCAGACCTTAGCAAGATTAAGAATGTGATTATTCTCGATATCGAGCAGGCAGCAAAGGATAATGGTGTACCACGTAGTGCTAACGTTATTCTCTTGGGTGCAGCCCAGAAGGCATTGGGTATCGAGTATGATAAGCTCGAGGATGCTATTCGTCGTGTGTTTGGTCGTAAGGGCGAGGCTATTGTCGAGGCAAATATCAAGGCACTCGCCATTGGACGTGAAGCCCAGAAATAAAATTGTGAAATCGTAAATAGTCCAATTATCTAATGATAGAGACTCCAATTAAGAAAGAAATAGTTGACGGCCTGGTAGCGGAGCTTGGCATCAAAGACTTTGCCAAGGCTACAATCCGTGAGGTAAAGCAGGTAGCAGCCAAATCCGAGAAGGCGAGTGGGGTAGAGTTCATTAAGATGGAGATGGGTATCCCAGGTCTGCCTGCGGCTCAGGTAGGTGTCGATGCTCAGATAAAGGCTCTTCAGGACGGTATCGCACATAGTTATCCGGATATTCAGGGTGCTCCTGTGCTTAAAGAGGCTGCATCACAGTTTGTGAAGGCATTCATTGGTGTTGATATTAAGCCTGAGGGTTGTATTCCTGTTAGTGGAAGCATGCAGGGTACCTTTGCATCTTTCCTCACCTGTTCACAGCGTGATAAAGAGAAAGATACCGTACTCTTCATCGATCCGGGATTCCCGGTACAGAAGATGCAACTTCAGGTGATGGGTGTTAAGTTTACAACCTTTGATGTCTATGGCTTCAGAGGAGATAAGCTCGGTCAAAAACTTGAGAGCTATCTTAGCAAAGGCAATATCTGTGCTATCGTATATTCAAATCCCAATAACCCCTCATGGATATGTCTACGTGAGGAAGAGTTGAAGGTTATTGGTGAACTTGCTACGAAGTATGATGCTATCGTGATGGAAGACCTTGCATATTTCGCGATGGACTTCCGTAAGGATCTCTCTACACCTTTTGAGGCTCCTTATCAGGCTACGGTAGCTCGTTATACAGATAACTACATGTTGCTCATCAGTGGTTCGAAAGCATTCAGCTATGCTGGAGAACGTATCGGTGTGACATGTATTTCTGATGCGCTTTTCCATCGTCATTTCGAAGCATTGTCGGAGCGTTATCAGGGGCTGCCTTTTGGACCTGTGTTCTCTACCCGTATGCTTTATGCCTTAAGCTCCGGCACAAGTCACAGTGCCCAGTATGCAATGGCTGCAATGCTAAAGGCAGCTTACGAGGGGAAATATGACTTCCGTAAGGAGATAAGTGTATATGGTGAGAGAGCAAAGAAGCTTAAGGAGATATTCTGTCGTCATAACTTCTATGTGGTATACGATAAGGATCTTGATGAACCTATTGCTGACGGATTCTATTTTACCATCGGCTATCCTGGTATGACCTCAGGAGAACTTGCTCATGAACTGATGTATTATGGTGTGTCAGCAATATGTTTGATAACATGTGGCTCCGAGCAGGAAGGCCTAAGAGTCTGCACCTCGTTTATTGAGGATCATCAGTACGACATTCTCGAGGAAAGAATGAAAATCTTCGAAGCGAATAATCCTAGATAAAAATAAGCCCCCGGCAAGGGGGCTTATTTATTTCTTATCCTTCTTGTTTTTCTTGTTCTTTTTGCTTTTCTTGCTTATAGCCTGATCATCTTCATCTGGCGACATGTCTATCGACTTGAATCGGAACTCATTCTCGTTAAGGTTCCTGATTTCATAAGCTCCAGCATTTTTGCCAATATACTTCTTCCTCAGTTTCACGAATTTCTTCTCTGCATCCTTTCGGGTGAGAGAGAAAATCACTATACATGTGCTATGAGGTTTATTCATCTTATCAGCGAAATATGTACGAAGTTGATTGGAATAACCGCTTCTTCCAAGAAGGAACTTTGTTTTTTTGTCATACCATACACTGTCGACAGTTTGTATGTCTGTGAAATAAACCACAGAATCGGTGAAGTTGGCTATAAAACCAAACATATACGCCTTAGGAGTCACTACAGGAGCTGCAGTGGCTTTGAGTATGCCAATCATCATCAGTGCGATGAAGGCAAAAGTGTATTTCCAAAATTTCATTACCCTAAAAATGTCTTTAATATTTTATTCTTTGTACACGCACGCAGACGACGGATAGCTTTTTCCCTTATCTGACGTACTCTTTCACGAGTCAGACCGAACTTTGTACCAATCTCTTCGAGGGTGAGTTCCTGTTGGTTGATACCATAGAATGCCTCCACAACGTTCCGCTCACGCTCATTGAGACATTTAAGCGCATTGTTAATTTCCGCCTTCAAAGACTCTGCCACCAGTTCTCTGTCTGCCATAGGTGCATCATTATTTATGAGCACGTCGAGCAGACTATTGTCTTCTCCATCCACAAAGGGAGCATCTACAGATACGTGATGGTTATTGGCACTCATTGCCTCATCAATTTTCTCCTCAGGAATATCCAGCTCTTCAGAGATTTCTTCTACAGATGGCTTACGTTCATTCTTTTGCTCAAACTTGTTGAGAACCTTGTTGATCTTATTTACTGATCCTACTTGGTTCAGAGGTAGACGAACTATTCTGCTCTGTTCTGCAATAGCCTGAAGGATACTTTGGCGTATCCACCATACAGCGTATGAGATAAACTTGAAACCACGAGTCTCGTCGAATTTCTCTGCTGCTTTTATCAGTCCCAGATTACCCTCATTGATAAGGTCAGGTAAGGATAGTCCCTGATTCTGATACTGCTTAGCAACAGAAACGACAAAACGTAGGTTTGCCTTTGTGAGACGTTCCAGCGCCTTGCGGTCACCGTTACGGATCTTCTGTGCCAGTTCCACTTCCTCTTCCACCGTGATCATTTCTTCCTTGCCAATCTCCTGTAGGTATTTGTCTAGGGCTTCACTCTCGCGGTTTGTGATTGATTTCGTGATTTTAAGCTGTCTCATCTCGTTGTTAGTTTTTAGCCAAGGTGCAAAGTTAAAGCAAATAATTGTAATGACCAAAAAAAAGCCGCAAATTTTTACATTTGCGACCTTTTTTCTTTAAAAATCATTATTTACTATTAACTAATCACTAATTATTCGTCTTCAAGAGGCACTGCAAAGTAGCCTTTCTTTCCTGTAGGATAGACACCCTGCACGTAGAGAACTGGCTCCTTCGACTTAGAGGCGTCCTTCACAATCTTCTGCAGATCATCAATAGCCTTAACACTTTGGTCGTTGACTTTCTGGATGATGAATCCCTGAGGCACTCCGGCGTCTTTCAGCTTACCGCTGCTTACCTTCATGACCTGCAGACCATAGCCGATATTCAACTGCTCCTTCTGAGAGTCTGTTACAGGACGGAAGGTACCTCCGAGGATATCAAGATCAGCATCCTTTACAACCTTTGTGTTACCTTTCTCATTCTTCAAGGTGAGGGTTGCGTTCTTCTTTGACTTGTTGCGCAGATATGTGATAGAGATCTTATCGCCAGGACGCTTCTGAGCTATGATATTCTGAAGTTCACCGAACTTTGCTACCTTCTGACCATCGATATGTGTGATGACGTCACCTTCCTTCATTCCTGCATCAGCAGCAGCACCTTCTTCAATAACTTTTGCTACATAGATACCCTCCATAGTACCGAGGTCAACCTCATTGCCCTTTTCCTTCTCTGTATCTACATATACATTGACGTCTGAACCCTGGATACCGATCATCGCACGCTGAACATTACCATATTTCTTCAGGTCGTCTACCACCTTATTCATAATAGTAGTAGGTATAGCGAATCCGTAACCAATGTTCGAACCTGTCTGAGAATATATCATCGCATTGATACCGATGAGGGCACCATTAGTGTTTACAAGAGCACCACCAGAGTTACCCTGATTAATGGCAGCATCTGTCTGTATCATTGATGACACACCCTGACCCATGGAACGGGCCTTAGCCGAAACGATACCTGCCGTTACGGTATTATTCAGTCCCAGAGGGTTACCTACTGCAAGAACCCACTCACCAACCTTTACATCGTCAGAGTTTGCAATCTGTATTGCTGGCAGATTCTTTGCGTCAATCTTGATGAGAGCGAGGTCTGTAGTGGCATCTGCTCCGATAATACGTGCTGAGTATTCCTTATTATCATTGAGGGTTACCATAAGTTCGTCAGCACCGTCAACAACATGATTGTTCGTTACGATATATCCGTCTGCAGAGATGATCACACCTGAGCCTGCACCAACACGCTTAGGGGTCTGCACCTGACGCTGACGTCTTCCACCATTACCCTGACCTTGTCCACGGCCGAAGAATCCTCCGAAAGGATCAGAGAAGAAATCCTCGAAAGGATCAGAATATTCCACTGTCTGTACCTTTGAGTTCTGGGTGTTCTTTATGTATACCACACATGGCAGAGCTTTCTCTGCTGCGAAAGTGAGGTCTACAGGTTGTCCTGCAGGCATGGATGTCACAACAGGTGACTGGGCAGGAGTAGTGGCTGCGTTGGTCTTGTTGAATGCCACAACAGACAAAACGAGTGCTACAGCACATACGGCTGGAGTAGCTACATTTACGATTTTCTTCATATTTACGTTCATTTTGTTATTATTTTAAATTCTACATCTTGTTAACTCTGGACAGAGCACTATAAAGGGTGTCCGTTGTTTTCGAGTGCAAAGATAGGTTCATTTTTTGTAAAACTGACAATTTGTCGTGATTATTTGTCCCATTTTAACACTTCTGCCACTGATTTAAAAGCTATTTGCGTTTAACACTTCAAATCTTAAATAGTTGACAAATTTAAGAATCCGTATGTGTTTTAGTTGATATATTGTAATTATTTGGAATAAGGCATGTAATTCTTCCAGCCATAATTATCTTATTTCAATAAAAATGTCTACCTTTGCACCCGAAAACACTGTTTCGGCTTGTCGCTGGTAATTTTTGTCAGAGGAAAGTCCGGGCAGCAAAGGGCTCTCCACTTCTGAAAGTAGAAGCTATTGGTGACAGTAGGTGCCGGCAGAAGAGAATAACCGCTCAGTAATGAGTAAGGGTGAGAAGGTGGTGTAAGAGACCACCAGCCTACGGGTGATCGTAGGGCTGTGCCGACTGGAGGCTGCAAGTTCATGTATACCATCGTCAATTAGGGTTGCCCGCCCGAGCTTGGCACGATGGAGGGTAGAACGCTAGAGCCATGAGGTGACTCATGGAGTAGATAGATGACAGGCTAAAAACAGAACCCGGCTTACGGAGACAGTGTTTTCTTTTTCTTTTTAGACACTGTATAAATTAAGCAAAAATTCTGCAGAAAAACTTGCAGGATATTTTTATTTTTCATATCTTTGCGCTCGAATCATTTTTTAATTACTAAACAATACAGCTATTATGAAGAAAAAATTTATTTGTGCCGTATGTGGCTTTATCTATGAGGGGGATACAGCTCCCGAGAAGTGTCCAGTATGTAAGGCTCCTGCCTCAAAGTTCTCAGAACTTCAGGACACAGGTGACGTTACTTATGCTACTGTTCATAAGATTGGTGATGGTAAGATTGAGGGCGTTCCCGAGGAGATGATTGAGGAGTTGCGCAACAACTATCGTGGCGAGTGCGGTGAGGTTGGCATGTATCTGGCTATGGCCCGTCAGGCTGACCGCGAGGGCTATCCCGAGATTGCTGAGGCCTTTAAGCGCTATGGTATGGAAGAGGCTGTACATGCAGCACAGTTTGCTGAGCTGCTTGGTGAGGTGGTGTTCGACACCAAGACCAACCTGGAGAAGCGTGCCGCTGCTGAGCATGGTGCATGTGCCGACAAGTTCGAACTGGCCAAGCAGGCCAAGGCTATGGGCTTTGATGCCATTCACGACATGGTGCATGAGGCTGCCAAGGATGAGGCTCGTCATGGTGCAGGCTTCGCAGGACTGCTGAAGCGTTACTTTGGGAAGTAAGGATACAATAAATCCGAGAATAATCCGTTTTGTACATAGTATGAAACGGATTTTTTATTTCCTTACCATAATCATGATTGTGGCCTGTGCTGATGATGACAGCTTCAGCACAAGTAGCAGTTTGCGTCTCTCATTCTCGAAAGACACAATCTCTCTCGATACTCTTTTCTCGCGTACTCCTTCGGCTACTTACACTTTCTGGGTACGTAATAATAATGATGACGGCTTGCGTATAGCTGATATTCATTTAAAGCGCAGAAACCAGACGGGGTTTCGTGTTAATGTAGATGGTTCTTATCTCGATAACAGTCTTGGTTCTCAGGTGAATGATATAGAGATACGTCGTAATGATAGTATATTGGTCTTTGTAGAGCTTACCACTTCTGAGACATTGCAGCTTGAGCCAACGCTGATAGAGGATGACCTTATCTTTACCCTTGAGAGTGGTCAACAGCAGATGGTGAACCTACGGGCATGGTCTTGGGATGCAGAAAAACTGTATAACCCTGTGATTGAAGGCGATCAACTGATAGAATCTCCTATACCTATTATTATATATGGTGATTTGACTATTGCAGAGGGAGCCTGTCTTACGCTCCGTAATACCACGCTTTTCTTTCATGAAAAATCAGGCATAGAGGTCTTAGGAAGTCTTTCAGTCGAGAATTGTCTGTTTCGTGGCGACAGACTTGATCGTATGTTCTCTAATCTTCCTTATGATCGTGTCAGTGGGCAGTGGAATGGGGTACATTTCCATGAGAAAGCCAGTGGAATAATGAATAATACTGAGATACGTAATGCCAATGATGCAGTAGTCCTCGACTCTGCAGATCTCGATACTACTCAGGTGCGTCTTGCGATGAGTAATTGTATCGTTCATAATTGTAAAGGATATGGCTTGAGGGCTGTTAATTCTTATGTGTCCCTGATGGATTGCCAGTTTACTAACACCCTTTACGATTGTGTGTCTGTCGCTGGAGGTGTTACGGATATCATTCATTGTACTATGGCGCAGTTCTACCCATTCACAGCCGAGAGAGGCGTTGCCCTGAGTTTCACAAACTTTTCCGGGACATCGGCTATCCCACTGCATCGCCTCAGTTGTAGTGAGTCAATCATCACTGGCTATGATAAAGATGTGTTATTTGGTGGCATGAGGGATTCTGTCACAGCATTCGAGTTTTGGTTCAATAACTCACTTATTAGGACACAGCAAGTTACCACATCTGACAGTGTCAGATTTAAGGATATCATTTGGGAAACGCCAAATGATTCCATACAGGGAAAGAAGCACTTCCTTACCATCGACGAAGAAAACCTGTATTACGATTTCCACCTCGATCCTCTTTCCACTGCCAAAGGCTTAGGATGCTATTATTAGAACTCTGAGAAGGTAAGTGGCATAAGAGGACGTATGCCCTCGATTACGTATACGTACTTACGGCCATAGAGCAATATACGTATGGGGTGCCCTGCACGTGTCTCACTCTCTATGATTACCTGACGACAAGAACCGCAAGGGCCTGTGGGCTCTTCTGTTAGTTCGCCGTCAGTGCCTCTTGCTGCAATGGCCAAAAGACTGACACCAATCTCTGGATACTGTGCTCCTGCATAGAAGAGCGCTGTACGCTCTGCACACAGACCAGAGGGATAAGCAGCATTCTCCTGATTACTGCCTGCCAACTCTACACCGTTGTCAAGTTTTACTGCAGCTCCTACATGGAACTTAGAATAGGGTGCATAACTACGGTTTGTAGCTTCGATGGCCATCTCAACAATATGCCTCTCGTCAGACGTCAGTTCTTCCATCTGACAGACCTTTATTACGGATTTTAGTTCAAGTTCTTGCATAAATAGGTTATATTTTCTGCAAATATACAACTTTTTCAGTAAATAACAATAATTTCTTGGAAAAATCAAACTTCATCTGTGAAAAATGATTCAAAAAGGGCCTGTTTCTTTTATAAATATGACGATTGTTTGGTGATTTCAGGATTAAATGTTAACTTTGCAGTCATGAAAGATATGAAGAAAACAATATTGACAATTGTAGGCTGTCTTTTTGTGACAGTATGTTCTACAGCCCAGATGCGGTGGAACCAGAAATACCAACAATATATCGACCAGTATAAGGATATTGCCATCGAACAGATGAAACGTTGGAAGATTCCTGCATCGATAACTCTTGCTCAGGGACTCTTTGAGAGTGGTGCTGGTCAGAGTCGTCTTGCCGTGCAGGGTAATAACCACTTCGGAATAAAGTGTAACGGATGGGAAGGCAGAAAGATATATGGGGATGATGATGCAAACAATGAATGTTTCAGAGCATATAGTTCCGCTTTCCAGTCGTATGAGGATCACTCCCGATTTCTGGCTAGCGGGAAGAGATATGCATCGCTGTTTAATCTGAAGATTACTGACTATAGGGGGTGGGCAAAGGGGCTTAAAGCAGCTGGTTATGCTACAAATCCTCAGTATGCCAATAAACTGATAGATATTATCCAGCTCTACAAACTCTACCAGTATGATACTGCCAAGGGATATGACAAATTTATGCTCGAGCATACCAAAGATCATGGTGTCAGCGGTGCAGCCCTGCATCCGATCAAGATCTTCAATAAGAACTATTACCTTATTGCCCGTAAGGGAGATACTTTTGAATCTATAGGTCAAGAGATTGGCATAAGCTATAAGAAGATTGCAAAATATAATGAGCGCGACAAACGTGACCGTCTCGAAGAGGGCGAGATAGTATGGTTGAAGAAGAAACAGAAGAAAGCTCCAAAGGATTATAAGGGTCGTCTGCATTATGTGCGTGCTGGCGAATCGATGTACTCTATAGCCCAGAAATATGGCATCCGCCTCAAGAGTCTCTATAAGATGAATGGTCTGAATCCTGATCATACCATTCAAGTAGGCGACGGTCTGAGGCTAAGATGATTATTATTTCCTTTTTTTCTTTTTCTTCGTTGAGAAGAGATCCTTCAGACCATTGAAGTCTTTTTTCATGATAATGCCGATACCCTGAGTGTTCAGCGATGATTTCGTGAAGTATCTGTCGTTAGTCTGATTATAAACCTTAAGTGCGAGGTTTCCATTAGGGAAGAGCAGATACTGAAGGTCGAAGTCTCCAATGAACGATGGTGTCGCCTGTCGTGCATTGTCGCGATAGCCGAATTGCCCATTTAGCAGCAGACGGTTATTAAGCATCCTTCCGCTGACGAGTCCTTCATACTCCGCATTATGCCAACCTTCACTTCCTGTAGAGATGTTTGCTCCAAAGTTCCAATTGTCGTTTTTGATAACAGAACTCAATAGGGTGTTTATCTGCGTGGAGAGAGTTCCTGAGAGGAAACTCTGCATAGCCAGGGTAGTACGGTCAGTCTGATTAGTACTGGAATTATTCTGTCCCTGATTGTAGAATCGTCCGATACCAAGGAGATAGAGAACCTGCTGGTTCATTTCCTGCTGACCATTGATAATGGATCGTATCATCTGCTGTTCATCTGCATTCACAGTAGGCATCTCAAGGTCGAAGTCTACCTGTGGCGAACTTGGCATTCCTCCGATGTTCATCAGACAGTTCACACGTATGGTGTTCGATGCGAAGCTGTTGCCAATGTTAAGGTCTGACAGTGATACACCATTCACAGTATATACCGCCTGCAGGTTGAGTGCCGCATTATAAGGATCGCCTCCAAACACGATTGTTCCTCCACGATTGAAAGTGAAATTCTTCTTGATGATATTCTGAATGGTGATGCCGTAAGTGCCTTGATCTACGGTATATGTGCCGAACATATTAAACGGTCCTTTATTATAGAATGTGGCTCTGATGGTACCTTCGCCATTGAGAGTGATATAGTCGTTGGTATTCGCATCCATCAGTATCTTCATAGTGGCATCGGGGGTACAGTTTACAAGGAAGTTGATATATATGTCCGTAGGAATGTCAACCTCATCAGGTGTTATATTTGTGAGTTGAGGTTGCAACTTACCAGTATTCTTCAAAGTACCAGAGCCCCACAGGATAAACTCCTGGTTGCTGATGGCATCAGGAGAAGAAGCATTATACACGAATACCGTGTTCTTCTGCGGGGTGACGTTACAGTCGATAACCACCTCTCCAGAACGTCCATGAACAGCTACATCTCCTGAAGCATATACCGTTCCATAGAACGACGACTCTCCGAAATCCCTGAAGTCGTAAGCCAGAAGATTGTTTGCATCTACAAATAGGTCGTAGGTCATGCTCGTAAGATGCTTGTGGTGTATGCCTCCGCTCAGTGTTCCTTTATTTCCGTATGCATCATATATTGCCATTTGGTGCAGCTCTATCTCGTCGGGTATGAAGTTCACTGTGTCGTTGATGAGGGTATACGTGGTGTTGAGTGCTGTCACCTCAGCCTTGCCTTCGTCTATGATAAGCTGTCCAGTTAGGTTGATATTGTCGAGTGTTCCTGCAAGACGCACATCACCATGCCCTTGACCTGTTATCGACGAGAGGAAGGTCTTCGTGAAGTTATGCATGAAGTCAAGGTATGTACCGTCGGCACTTATCAGAAGGTCTATGGTGTTGTTTGTCGGCGACACATATCCGTTGACGAATGTCTTCGAGTTAAGTCCGTCATCTGCGATAGCGTCGATATCAATCTGTCCGCGCTCCTTTACCCATGATGCTTCGGCATAGAGTGTACCCATGTGACCTCGCTCAAACTTAAAGTCATCAACCACGATATCCGCATTCATCACGAAATCTCCGAATGGAGCCACCACAGTAGCGTTGCCAGATGCCCTTCCACTGAACTCCACACTGTGGAAGTTTACGAGGTCTAGGATATATGCCACCTCGATTTCATTAAGGTCCACTGTTATTGAGTCTTCCCTCGATGCCGTTGCCTTTCCGTCGATGATAAGGTGCTGCTGACCATTATTTATACTAAACTGGTTTACGTATAGCTTGTCGGCGTTATATATGATATCTGATGTCTCCACAGTCCATGTGGCACCATTGAGGATAAGATGTGATGGCTGTATCATGATATGTGCCTCCGGCTGATTGGCATTGTTCTTATAGAGACTGGTGACGAGATTCAGGTTACCGCTGAAATCATCTTTGCTGGCACTGCTCTTGAACGACAGTGATGTGGTGAGATTATTATCTGATGCCACAGCTTTCAGTGAGAGGTCTATCTTACTTCCATCGTCCATGATTTTATTGAGGGCAATGTCTCCCTTGATACTGTCGGAAGGTGTTGTGATGGCGATATTCCCATTTGTATATCTGCTACCATCGTATGTGATATCAGGCATGAGTCCTTCCAGATTGATAGTCTTCGTGTTGTCATTTACACGTGCTTTCATGGTCACAGGGTAGGCAATGCTTATATTCATTCCCAACAGTTTCTGCAGCCAGTCTGTTTTAAACACTTGAAGTTGCATAGTGAAGTTATTGCCTGATTCTTTCTTCACTTTAGGCAGTCCTGGCAGTGTGGGCAATGCCGTTGCCACGATGTTGATGATGCTCTGTGGCAGGGTGGTGTATTCAAACTCGCCTTTGATCTCTGCCTTTGCAAAATCGCTGACGAGTGACACATAGTGCATGTCGTCTTCAAAACCGGAGGTGAGATACAGGTTGTCGAGATTATACTGATTTCCGTTTTCTTCCACCATCGAGAAATTACTGATTCTCAGTTCTCCTTGGGCATCGTTGATTGTCTTTGCCGTGAGGTCGGCATCTAGATTGGCAGCGAATATGGAATTGCCCCAGTTGTCGGATAGCTTCAGTGCCTTAGGTGCCAGATGATTCAATTTTGCTTTTATGTTAATACTGTTTGTGGCTCCAGTCTTCGCCATGTTTCCTTCTAATTCTGCCGACAGGAAGGGGTCTTCAATCTTAAGGAATCCGGCAACTCCTTTATCAGAATATGTGCCGTTGATTCCGATATTCGTAAAGGGATATCCCTTGTAGTCCAGACGCGATACCATGCCTTGTGCATTGACTGTAGGGATCTTTGAGGCTACCTCTCCGTCGAGCTTCAGACTTGCAGCGAGGAGTCCCAGCTGTTCGTCGTCCAGCAACTGTTTCAGGTCTATACCTTCTGTGTCGATGCTGCCATTAAACTGTTTTGTGCCAGACATGAGTAAGTCGAGGTCTATATTTCCGATACCAGTCTGTATCTGTGTCTGTGCACTCAGACCTCCGTCAGATTCTCCGTTGAGGTTGCCTCTTAGCCGCAGGTTTCCTATGTTCAATATTTCTCTTGGAATGTCTGGAATATTCTTCTGCATGAAGTCGAGGATATTCTCCGACAGAGCGAGGTCATTGACCTTAGCATTCCATGATGGCTTGTCTTTTGAGGTGTCTACGTGCCCGCTAGCAAGGATTTTCACATCTCCTGTCTCCGTCCATAAATGCAGCTCTGGGATAGTAGTCGTATACCCCTTGCCTTTGAAGTTTGTCTGCAGGTGTATCTGCCTCTGAAAATTCTTTAACGGATTGTAGAAACATCTTAGGTCAGAGAGTGTTATGTGTGAATCCTTGAATTCTCCTTCGTACTCGATTGTCTCTGTAAGGAATTTGTCGTTCTCCATAGTATATGATGCCTTCAGGGTGTCGATGGCAATCTTTGTGCTGGGCATCTCGAGGCAGAAATCCTTTAGTTCTGCATTCTTCTTTCCTGCCTGAAGACGGAAGGTGAGATTGTTAAGTTCCAGACCTGACTGTTCCGAAAGTCCCATACGTCTCACATTCACATCGATGGAATCTTCAGTGATTCTCTTCACAGCAATGTTTGCACTTATGTTACTTATCTTCAGATGGTGGGGATTGAATAGTCCATCAGTCTTTGGTATGTCTCCTTGGTCATACAGTATGCTCGAGCGTCGTATGATAAGTGAATTGATCCTCAGGTCGAGTGGGGAAGTGCTGGTGGTATCTTTAGATGCCAGGGAGTCGAGCACAAACTGGTAGTTGGGCTTTGAGTCGGCATTACGCTTATAGAGCCGTACGTTGGCACCAAAGAGTTGCGCTGAGGATATGCTTATTTTTCCCTCTGCTAGTGCCAGAAGATCTATCTTCACTGACATACGTGAGGCGAGCAGCATTAAACGATTCTGTTGGTCGTATAGTGTTACATCGTTGATAATCAAACGGTTAAGAAATCCAAGGTCTATGCTCCCAACATTCACTCTCGTTGCAAGGCGTTCTGATATCGCGTCAGCCACTTTCCCTCCGAAAAACCTCTGGCATGCAGGTATGTGGGTGATGATAAAAAGGGATATGTACAGAGCCATCAGACTCCACACAATCCAGTTCATCGTATGTTTTATCATTTTCAGCATTTTGCCTCTTTCTGACAGTTATGGATAGCAATATTTTTGCTTTTAACAGAAAATTCTCCGCAAATTTACAACAAAAAGTTGTTATTACCGAATTTTTTACTCCAAAATACGCAGAATTTCAGTAAAATTTATTAATTTTGCCTCGCTTTAGTGCAACTATTCTATCAAACATTTATATAAATGGCAAATGTAATTAAGTTACGCAAAGGCTTGGACATTAACCTTCAAGGCAAGGCTGAGGAGAAGAAGATCCAGTTGAAGTCAAATGGCAAGTTCGCACTTGTGCCTGATGATTTTGAGGGTGTCACTCCAAAGGTCGTTGTCAAGGAGGGTGACAAGGTCAAGGCCGGGGATGCTTTGTTTGTAAACAAACAGTATCCTGAAGTGAAGTTTGCCTCGCCAGTGAGCGGAACAGTCCGTGAGGTGGTACGTGGTGAACGGAGAAAAGTGCTCTGCATCAAGGTTGATGCCGATGCCCAGCAGGAGTCATTGGACTTTGGCAAGAAGGACGTCAGCAGCCTCAATGGCGAGCAAGTGATTAATTCATTGTTGGAAGCGGGAATCTTTGGTTACATCAACCAGTTGCCTTATGCTGTGTCCACTAATCCCAGTGTTCAGCCTAAGGCAATTTTCGTATCTGCCCTGCGCGACAAGCCTCTGGCTGCTGACTTCGAATATGAGGTACAGGGTCAGGAGCAGGACTTCCAGACTGGTCTCTCAGCGCTCTCAAAGATTGCTAAGACCTATCTCGGCGTAGGTGTTGGCTCTAAGCTGGAGGGTATGAAGGATGCTGAGGTTACAGTCTTTGATGGTAAGTGCCCTGCCGGTAACGTTGGTGTTCAGGTGAATAACATCGCCCCGGTTAACAAGGGTGAGGTAGTATGGACCATCGGTGATCCTACCGTATTGCTCTTCATCGGACGTCTTTTCAACACAGGTAAGGTGAACCTCACTCGTACTGTAGCCCTCTGTGGCAGTGAGATCAAGAGTCCTGCTTATGTGGATATGCTTGTGGGCGAGGAACTCTCAACACTCTTGAGCAACAGCTACGATGCGTCAAACTCTGTTCGTATCATCAATGGCAATGTGCTCACAGGCAAGCCGACAACGAAGGACGGTTTCCTTGGTGCTCACACCTCTGAGATTACCGTTATCCCTGAGGGTAACGATGCCGACGAGATGTTGGGCTGGATTCTGCCTCGTTTCAAGCAGTTCTCCGTGAGCCGCAGCTACTTCTCTTGGCTCTGTGGCAAGAAGCAGTATGCGCTCGATGCCCGCATCAAGGGTGGTGAGCGTCACATGATTATGAGTGGTGAGTACGACAAGGTACTGCCAATGGATATCTACGGTGAGTATCTCATCAAGGCCATCATCGCTGGCGACATCGACCGTCAGGAGGCTCTGGGAATCTACGAGGTGTCGCCAGATGACTTTGCTCTTGCAGAGTTCGTCGATAGTTCTAAGCTTGAGCTTCAGCGCATTGTTCGTGAAGGTCTTAACATTTTACGTAAAGAAAATGCATAACGAATATGAAAGCATTAAGAAATTATCTCAATAAGGTAAAGCCGAACTTCGAGGAGGGTGGCAAGCTGCATGCTTTCCGTTCGATTTTCGACGGCTTTGAGACCTTCCTTTACGTGCCCAACGACACGGCGAAGGCTGGTGGCGTGAACATTCACGACGCCATTGACTCGAAGCGTATTATGAGTATGGTGGTCATCGCCCTGATGCCCGCCATGCTGTTTGGTATGTATAACATCGGTTACCAGAACTATCTCGCTGCAGGCACATTGGCTACGGCCTCGTTCTTCGAGATTTTCTGCTTTGGTTTCCTGGCTGTACTGCCAAAGATTCTGGTGAGCTACATCGTAGGTTTGGGCATCGAGTTTGCCTGGGCCCAGTGGAAGGGTGAGGAGATTCAGGAGGGTTACCTCGTATCAGGTATCATCATTCCTCTGATTATTCCTATCGGCTGTCCGCTGTGGATGCTGGCTCTGGCTTGCGCATTCTCAGTAATTTTCTGTAAGGAGATCTTCGGCGGTACGGGTATGAACATCTTCAACCCCGCCATCGCAGCACGTATGTTCCTGTTCTTCGCCTATCCTTCAAAGATGACAGGTGATACAGTATGGGTAGCTCAGGACTCTATCTTCGGACTGGGTAACACGCTGCCTGACGGCTTCACTGCTGCCACACCTCTTGGACAGATGGCTCAGGGCATCAATCCTGATGCTTCTATCTGTGACATGATCTGCGGATTCATCCCTGGCTCTATCGGTGAGACTTCACTCATCGCCATTGCCATCGGCGCTTGCATCCTGCTGTGGGCTGGCATCGCTTCTTGGCGTACGATGTTGAGTGTGTTCGTTGGTGGTGCTGTTATGGCATGCATCTTCGAGCAGACAGGTCAGTCGATGACTTGGTGGCATCACTTCGTTCTTGGTGGCTTCGCCTTCGGTGCTGTGTTTATGGCAACAGACCCTGTTACCTCTTGCCGCACCTCTTGTGGCCAGTACATATACGGATTCCTCATTGGTGCGATGGCTATCATCATCCGTGTGATGAATGCCGGCTATCCTGAGGGTATGATGCTCGCCATCTTCTTTGGTAATATGTTCGCGCCCACCATCGACCACTTCGTCGTGGAGCGTAATATCTCGAAACGTTTAAAGAGAGGAGGTACCAAATGAAACTGAATACTAACAGCAACGCGTACATTATTATATATAGCGCGATATTGGTGGTCATCGTGGCTTTCCTGCTGGCATTCGTCTATCAGGCGCTGAAGCCCATGCAGGACGCAAACGTGGCCCTCGATGTGAAGAAGCAGATTCTCTACTCGCTCAACATTCGCGGCTTGGACGGTTCTGAGGCCGAGGCCAAGTACGCTGAGGTAGTGAAGGAAGAGAAGGATGTTGAAGGACAGAAGGTCTACCAGTGCGAGGTCAATGGTGAGAAGATCGTTGTTGTCTCCATGAAGGGTATGGGCCTTTGGGGCGGCATTAGCGGCTATATGGGTATTAAACCCGATGGAACTGTCTACGGTGCCTACTTCAATCATGAGAGTGAAACCGCCGGACTGGGTGCCGAGATCAAGGATTCTCAGGCTTGGCAGGAGAAGTTCATCGGCAAGAAGATCTTCGGCGTTGACGGTAAGGTGGTCTTGTCTATTGTGAAGAAGGTGGAGGACCCTGCTACTCAGGTTGATGTAGTGACAGGTGCTACACTCACTTCGAATGGTGTCGACGATATGATTAAGGCCAGTCTTGCCAATGTCGCAAAAGTTCTGAAAGGCGCAGACTGTTGTGCAGAGAAGCCAGACTCTTGCTGTGCTGAAAAACCGGCTGACTGTTGTGAAAATGAATCAAAATCAGAGGAGGAGTAAACTATGGCATTATTCAGTAAACAAAATAAAGAGGTTTTTACTAATCCTCTTAACATCGACCACCCGATTCTCGGACAGGTATTGGGTATCTGCTCGGCTCTCGCCGTTACGTCGCAGCTTAAGCCTGCCATCGTGATGGGACTGGCCGTGACGGTGATTACCGCTTTCTCTAACGTGATCATCTCTATCATCCGCAACACCATCCCTAACCGCATCCGTATCGTGGTGCAGCTGGTGGTTGTGGCAGCTCTCGTGACTATCGTTTCTCAGATTCTGAAGGCTTTCGCCTACGACGTGAGCGTTCAGCTCTCTGTGTATGTTGGTCTGATTATCACCAATTGTATCCTCATGGGACGCCTCGAGGCGTTCGCCATGCAGAACAAGCCTTGGCCTTCGTTCCTCGACGGTGTGGGCAACGGTCTTGGCTACGCAATGATTCTGGTCATCGTTGGTGCTGTTCGTGAATTGCTCGGACGTGGTACTCTTCTGGGCTTCCATATTGTGCCCGATGCCTGCTACGACTTTGGCTATGTGAACAACGGTATGATGACGATGCCTGCAATGGCGCTCATTCTCGTCGGCTGTGTGATTTGGGTTCATCGTGCATATTTTTATAAGGAGAAGTAAGATATGGAACACGCAATAAGTCTTTTATTCAGGTCGATATTCGTCGACAATATGATCTTCGCTTTCTTCCTCGGCATGTGCTCATATCTGGCTGTGTCGAAGACGGTGAAGACCTCTATGGGACTCGGACTAGCTGTAACATTCGTGTTGACAGTTACCGTTCCCGTGAACTATCTGTTACAGACCAAGGTACTCGGTCCCGACTGTCTCGCTGAGGGAGTAGACCTGAGCTACCTGTCGTTTATCCTCTTTATTGCTGTCATCGCAGGTATGGTGCAGCTGGTGGAGATGACTGTCGAGAAGTACTCGCCATCGCTCTACGCAGCCCTTGGTATCTTCCTGCCTCTGATTGCTGTAAACTGTGCCATCATGGGTGCTTCGCTGTTCATGCAGCAGCGCATCCTCATGGACCCCTCTAACTCTCAGGCCATCACCTCTATTTGGGATGCCGTAGTCTATGGCTTCGGCTCTGGTATCGGTTGGACGCTGGCCATCGTGGCTATGGGTGCTATCCGCGAGAAGATGCAGTACAGCGATGTTCCCAAGCCCCTGCAGGGTCTCGGCATCGTGTTTATTACTGTAGGTCTCATGGCTATGGCGATGATGTGTTTCTCTGGACTTAATATTTAATGTGGTATGGGACAGTTTATTGCATATAGTATAGGAGTTTTCCTTTTAGTGATACTCCTTTTGGTGATTATTCTGTTGGTGGCAAAGAAGTATCTGAGCCCCAGCGGCAATGTAAATATCGAGATCAATGGCGACCGTACCATCTCTGTAGCCCAGGGCAACAACCTGATGGCGACGCTCAATCAGAACGGCATCTTCCTGCCTTCTGCCTGCGGTGGTAAGGCATCTTGCGGACAGTGTAAGGTACAGGTTCTTGAGGGTGGGGGAGAGATCCTCGACTCCGAGAAGCCACACTTCACACGCAAGCAGATCAAGGACCACTGGCGTCTGGGATGTCAGTGTAAGGTTAAGGGCGACTTGAAGATACATGTCGACGAGAGCATCCTTGGAGTTAAGGAGTACGAGTGTACCGTTATTTCCAACAAGAACGTGGCTACGTTCATCAAGGAGTTCAAGGTACAGCTGCCTCCGGGCGAGCACATGGACTTCCTGCCAGGCTCTTACGCTCAGATCAAGATTCCTAAGTTCGACTGCATCGACTATGATAAGGACTTCGACAAGAGTCTCATTGGCGACGAGTATCTGCCATCATGGGAGAAGTTCGGTCTGTTCCCATTGAAGTGTAAGAACCCCGAAGACACCATCCGTGCCTACTCAATGGCCAACTATCCTGCCGAAGGTGATGTCTTCATGCTGACAGTACGTATCGCCACACCTCCGTTCAAGCCCGATCGCAGCGGCTTCATGGATGTGAACCCCGGTATCGCCTCGTCTTACATCTTCTCGCTGAAGCCAGGCGACAAGGTTATCATGAGCGGACCTTTCGGCGACTTCCACCCGCACTTCGACTCGAAGAAGGAGATGATCTGGGTAGGTGGTGGTGCCGGTATGGCTCCTTTGCGCGCTCAGATCATGCACATGACGAAGACTCTGCATACCACCGATCGCGAGATGCACTACTTCTACGGAGCACGCGCCCTCAACGAGGTGTTCTATCTCGACGACTTCCTGGGCCTGGAGAAGGAGTACCCCAACTTCCACTTCCACCTGGCTCTCGACCGTCCGGATCCCGCAGCTGATGCTGCAGGCGTAAAGTACACTCCAGGCTTTGTTCATCAGGTCATGCTGAACACCTACCTGAAGGATCACGAGGCTCCAGAGGATGTAGAGTACTACATGTGCGGACCTGGTCCGATGTCGGCAGCCGTTGTATCAATGCTTGACTCTCTCGGTGTCGATCCAGAGTCAATCATGTATGATAACTTCGGTGGCTGATGATATCCGTTCGTTATTCAACACAGGCATGAATGTTGTTCGTATGAACACCGTTCATGCCTGTGAGTTTTGGGGCCCAGTGTGACGTTAATTGTCATCCATGGGATAGCGTACACCCCATTTTTGGCGCAGGCTGATACCGCGTCCAAATAGCCTCTGCCAGGAAAACCCGTCGCTCATGGGCTATGGTAAGTATCTCCTCAGTCTGTCGTGCATTTGCCATAAAGGCTTTCTCAACCAGACATGGTTTTCCTGCAAGAAGTGCCTCGCGTGTCACGTCAAAATGATGTGAGTGAGGCGTACCTACATAAATCAGGTCTACGTCGGGGTCGGCTATCAACTCGCTATATGAGCCATAGGCCTTGGCGATGTTCCACTTGCTGGCAAAAGCTCCAGCCTTTTCTAATGTGCGTGAACCTACAGCGTATGCTTCGCACTCCGAGAGTCCGTTTAATGTGATAACAGCCTTTTCGGCAATCCATCCTGTGCCGATGATGCCGACACGCATGATTTTATTTTTCATTTGAGCATTATTTACCTTTATTCAAGTTCGTTTTAGAATCTGGCAATAAAATTACTAAAAATATCTCACTTCATAGTGAATTAGGATAATTTCTTATGTTTATTTATGAATTTTCTCTAAGATAAGGTGGTTGCCGGTAATTGACAAACACCTCTTTGCTTAATAGCCTCCTTTCTTCCGTTACGTTTATAATTTATCCTTTATCAACTGCTTTTACTTTAAGTGCCATAATTCTTAATTTTTAAAAGATTAATAGATTGTTTGTTATTTTTACTTGTCGCTGAATCGACTCCGTTTTTGGCTTTCCTTAGGAAACACTGTCCTGCGCGCTAGGAAATTTTTGTCGCCTAGTTAGGCCGCAAATTCCGTCTTTTTTCATTGACAATGCAAAGGTATGAATTTTTCATGTACAATCCAAATAAAACCTGGAAATAAGCACAAAAAAAGCACGTTTTGGAAATAGCTCATTCCTAGCAGTCAATTTTCAGTGCTCTAAGGCGCACAGCGCACAGTGCACAGTTTTCTCATGAGCACTTGAAATCTATCGTTACAAAATCTATTATATATATAATATAATAATATATATAACAAATCTCTTTCTAATGCAATCATCAGCCCCTAAAAAACTGTGCTCTGTGCGCTATATGAACGATAAAACCATCCCTAAGGATGGTCTTAAAATGTCACACCGTTCCTGGCACTGTGTGATGCTGTGTGATGTGTTGTTTCTCCAGAATGTTTTTTTGTGTTGCTATTGCTCATGTCACACTGTGCTTAGTATTTTTTTGCGATATATTTTTGGCGATATAAAAAATAATCGCTACCTTTGCAATATGAATACGAAAAACCTATACATGAACATTGGGCTGCCCACGCGTAAAGCGCTGGTTATCAGCAAGTTATACCCTCCCCTTCCAATTTTCGTGTAGGCTAACAAGACAATGTAATCAGAGAAACACAGCCCTTTCGGGCATGTGCGGCGTGAGAGCGTCCCTGCTGCTATCGGCTCCGGCCTTTGGTGGCGGGGACTTTTGTGTAGAAAGGAGGGTATATGCTTGATTTGTTGCCAGTCAGAGACTGTCGCTAGCGCAGAAGAGGATATTCAAGGAGAGCAAGGGGCTGACGAGGGAGCTAACGCAGGTCACACAGGGGACAGGCACCCTGTGCTCCGCAGGCTACGCACAGATGAGCCAGTCCCCGTGTGAGCAGTCCCCGTGTGCGCCGGAGGAAGAAGAGGGGGTGTACTACGGACGTCTGCCAAAGATGCCGCAGGGCATGAAGGAATCCATTGACGCTGTAGGACCGGCCTTGTCGATGCCGATAATAGTTGCAGTCTGTCCGGTTATCGCTCTTGGGAGGTGAATAAGAGGGTAGGGGGAAGCTCCACTTCGAATCACCTTGCAGGCTGTGCGGCTGATATCAAGTGCATTGGTAAGGAGCAGGCACTGAGATATGCGGTGATACTGCTTGATATTGCAGACCAAGCCCAAGATGACTTCGATGAGCTGATTATCGAGGTGCGGGGCTCGAGGGTATGGATTCACTTCGCAGTCCGTCCGAAAGGAAATCGTAGGAAGATAGTCTTCGCTATAAAATAACATTTTTAAGTCCGTAGGATTCCATTGCATGAGCTGTTTCCTCTGCCAAATATTTGGCTGATTAAGAATAAATTCGTACCTTTGCAGTCATAATTCAAAAAGAACAAGTAGTTTATGGAATATATGTCTCAGGAAGGCTACGACAAGCTCGTGGCCGAATTGCATCAGCTGGAGAGCGTGGAACTTCCTCAGGTAAGAGAAGCTATTGCTGAGGCCCGTGACAAGGGCGACCTCAGCGAGAATTTCGAATATCATGCTGCCAAGCGCGAACAGTCGCGTCTGCTTGGAAGGATCCGTTTTAAGCAGAGAGTGCTCGAAAATGCCAGAGTAATAGACATGTCCCGACTGGGAAGTGACAGCGTGGGGCTGTTAAGCAAGGTTGAGATGACTAATCTGAACAACAACAGCCGAATGACCTATACTATCGCAAGTCCTCACGAGGCAAATCTTCGCGAGGGCAAAATATCAATAAAGTCTCCGATAGCCCAGGCTCTATTGAATAAAAAGGTAGGCGATATGGTGGAGGTACGCGTCCCTGCCGGTTTACTTAAGCTTCGTATAGAGAGCATCCAGTTATAGGATGCTCTCTATACGAGATGTTACTTGCCTAAAAACTTCTTGTTGAGATAGTCGTTGAAGGCGTCTTTATAGTTGTCACCGATGGGCAGATATGTCTCGGAGTCCATTATCACCCGATTCTTGTTTACCTCCTGTATCTTCTTGAGGTTGATGATATAACTGCGGTGTATTCTCATGAAGTGGGCTGGCAGATATTCTTCCATCTTCTTCATTGACAACAGCGTAACGATGGGTTTTGGCTGACTGTCAAGATGAATCTTAAGATATTCGCTCATTCCCTCTATGTAACGGATGTCACTGATGGCAAGCTTTATTACGCGATAGTCGGTCTTGACAAAGATGGAATCGTCTTCTGGGGTTGCGATGACTGGTTCTTGTCTTACCTCTAAGCGTTCTTGAAGTCTGTTGGCGGCTCTCTTGAAATCATCGAGGCCGAAGGGCTTGAGCAGATAGTCGACAGCATCGACCTTGAAGCCCTCTACAGCATATTCTGAATAGGCAGTGGTAAATACGATGAGTGGGGGAGTGGACAGTGACTTCACGAAATCCATGCCGTTGAGGTCGGGCATGTTGATGTCGCAGAAGATGGCATCGATATTATCGTTGTTGAGAATATCCTTTGCCTCTATTGCGCTTTGGCACTCTGATACCAGTTCGAGGAATGGTATCTTCTTTATATATGCAGCGAGCTGTTGTAATGCCAGTGGCTCGTCGTCGATAGCTAATACTCTAATCATACTTGTTGGATGTTTTGCAATAGTGGAATAGTGAGACTTATACTATATTTCTCTGGGTCGTCTTTTATTTCAAGTTTGTAATCATTGCCGTAGATGAGGTCAAGACGCTGTTTTACGTTTGTCAGACCGACACCTCCGTGCTTGTCTTCAGAAGCAGGGATACGGCTGTTGCGACAGGTGAAATCCAGATTGCTGTTGTCTGTCTTCAGATCTATCTCTATGAATGACTCCTGTCTGTAGCTTACACCATGCTTGAATGCATTCTCAACGAATGTTATGAGCATTAGTGGCGGCACTTCCTTGCTGGGCAACTGATCAGGCGTGTTTACTGTTATGCGTACCTTATCAGTATAGCGCAGTTTCATGAGCGTGATGTAATTCTGTAGGAATGCAATCTCACGGTCGAGTGGCACTCCATGCTTATTGCCTTCATAGAGCACAAAACGCATCATCTTTGAGAGTTCCAGGATGGTATGCTTTGCTTTCTCTGGATCAATATCCACTAGAGCATGGATATTGTTCAGTGTGTTCATGAAGAAATGTGGATTGATCTGGTACTTCAGATACTCAAGCTGCTGTTCGAGATTCTGTCGTTCCAGCTCTGCCATCTTCTTTCGGTCGCCTGTCTGACGGAAATAAAGTTTTATGCCGAGGTTCATGCCGAGCATCATTATCAGGATGATGATGGATATGATGTCACGTTGCCCGAAGATAATGGGAGGATGATGCTCTTTGCGCATGGCGGACTTTCCATCGCGTCCATGTATATCGTCAGGCTTGTGCATATCATCAGGCTTGTGCATATCGTGAGGCTCTGGCTCAAGCATGTCGTCGGGTCTGTACATGTCGTCATCTGGGGGAAGGGGAGGCCTGTGCATGTCTCCTTCAGCCAATTCTATGTGATGTTTGCGCATCTCCCTGAAATTTGGGCGATGATTGCACTGATAAGTGTGGAACAGGATAATTATCCCCAGACAACTTGCGATATACAGCCATTTCCGTTGGCGATAGATAAGTTGTGGCGCCAACAGGTGGTTGTGGATGAGGAACACGACAAAGAAGAGTGCGTATTGTTTCCATACAGTAAAAATTTCCTGCCAATCGAACGTTATGTCTGTGTTTGCGGTGCGAATGGCCAGGCTCATCACTGGAGCCATGAACAGCAATATCCACAGAGCCAGGTAGATGATGGTTTCTTGTCTATGTTCCTTCTTAAATGACATTTTTTTATCTTTTTTTGCAAAGATAGTTAATAAAAAGAAACGGGGCAAATTCGTTCAACGAACGCCCCGTTTTATTCAGCGAACAGAATTATCAGATACCAAGAGCCTTCTTTGCCTTGTCAGCAGCAGCGTCGACAGCCTCGCCAGCCTTTTCCTTGGCTGCGTCCTTAGCCTCGTTTGCCTTGTCCTCTGCAGCCTGCTTAACGTCTTCTACAGCACCTTCAACTGCTTCTTTGCCTGCCTCTACAGCTTCGCCTGCAGCAGCCTTGGTTGCATCAACAGCCTGGAGCAGACCATTGACAACTGTTTCTGCAGGAGCCTCCGTGATGGCACTTAATGCTGCTGTAACGGCAGCATTTTCGCCAGCGAAAGCCTTAATCTTCTCAGCATTCTCCTTCAGGAAATCCTGAACCTTAGAAACATATTCCTTCGCTACCTCAGGGTTAGAACCGATAATCTCCTTGATCTTATCCTGAATGGTTGCGAGAACCTCCTGGAGCTTGCTTGCATCCTGAGCCTCAATCTGTTCTGTCAGGGCACTTATGGTAGCAGCAGCCTCATCCTCTGCATTGTAAACGACAGCCTCTTCTGCAGGTGCTTCTGCAGGTGCCTGAGTCTTGTTGCCACATGATGTGAAACCGATGGCGAACATTGCCATCACAGCAAACATAATTTTTTTCATAATGTTAATCTTTTAAATATGGTTTATATGTTAAAATTGATTTTCGGCAACAAAATTAGGATATTTTCAAATAAGTTGTTAATAATCAGAGCTTTTTTTAACTTTTTTTCTTAATTTTGCACCCAAGGTATTAGAATATAAACAGATTATGACAACTTTAGAGTTTAAACCAAAGCTGTTTTCGATGCTGAAGACATATAATCGGAAACAGTTTACGACTGATTTGTTGGCAGGTATTATTGTTGGTATTGTAGCCCTGCCGTTGGCAATCGCATTTGGTATTGCTTCAGGTGTTACCCCAGAGAAGGGAATAATCACCGCTATAGTAGCCGGACTGATAATATCGCTCTTCGGTGGCTCGAAGGTGCAGATAGGTGGTCCCACGGGTGCGTTCATTATTATAATATATGGAATAATCCAGCAATATGGCTTTGAGGGGCTTACGATTGCAACCCTGATGGCGGGAGTATTCCTTATTATGTTTGGTGTACTCCATCTGGGAACAATCATCAAGTATATCCCGTACCCTATTGTAGTCGGATTCACATCTGGTATCGCACTTACCATATTTACTACTCAGGTAAAGGATCTCTTCGGTCTTACGATGGAGAAGGTTCCTTCTGATTTTATAGAGAAATGGATAGCTTATATTGGTGATTTCCATACTGTTGATATGTGGAGTGCTGCCGTAGGAATAGGATCGGTTATTGTCATTGCCCTATGGCCCCGTATGACGAAATGGTCTATGTTTAATGGCCAATGGTCTTTGTTCAGAAAGCTACCGGGTTCTCTGATTGCAATTATTGTGATGACTATAGCGGCACTTCTGCTGAAGCAATATATGGGTGTAACGTCGATAGAAACTATAGGTGACCGTTTCTCCATATCAAGTCAGCTTCCGGGTGCGAATGTACCTGCATTATCTTGGGATGTGATTAAGGGACTTGTTTCGCCGGCAATAACAATTGCCATATTAGGCGCCATCGAGTCGTTGCTTTCTGCCGCAGTAGCAGATGGTGTCATTGGCGATCGTCATAACTCCAACACAGAGCTGATAGCCCAGGGACTTGCAAACCTCGCGTCACCGATATTCGGAGGTATCCCTGCAACGGGTGCCATCGCCCGTACTATGACAAATATCAATAATGGCGGTCGCACACCTGTTGCAGGTATTGTCCACGCTGTAGTCTTGCTCCTGATATTCCTTTTCCTCATGCCTCTGGCGCAGTATATACCGATGGCATGTCTTGCTGGTGTACTGGTGATTGTAAGTTATAACATGAGTGGTTGGAGAAGTTTCCTGAGCATTATGAAGAATCCTAAGAGTGACGTGATTGTGCTTTGGGTTACATTCATACTTACCGTGATATTTGATCTTACTATTGCCATTGAGGTTGGTCTTATCTGTGCATGCTTGCTCTTTATGCGTCGTATGGCAGAGACTACCGATGTCAAGGTTATCAGCAATGAGATTAACCCTGAGGAAGAGGACAGTGATTTCCAGATGGGTAACCTTGAGCATCTGACTATTCCAAAGGGCGTTGAGGTATATGAGATTAACGGTCCTTATTTCTTCGGAGCAGGAAACCGCTTTGAAGAGATCATGGGAGCGTTAGGTCATAACCGTCCAAAGGTAAGAATCATCCGTATGCGAAAGGTTCCGTTTGTTGACTCTACAGGTATTCATAACCTCACAAACCTCTGTGCTATGTCCCAGGCTGAGGGAATACAAGTAGTGCTTTCTGGTGTTAATCCAACGGTGCAGGCTGTTCTTCATAAAGCCCAGTTTGACAAGATGCTTGGCGAGGAGAATATCTGCTCACATATTAATCTGGCACTCGAACGTGCAAAGCAACTGATATAAAATAAATGCTCACCAAATAGGTGAGCATTTATTTTTATTACTGCATGTCGTATACTACTTTCATAAGTTTCTTTCCGAGATCATCAGCCTGTTTCATTGTTTGAGCCTCACTATATACACGTATAATAGGCTCGGTATTTGACTTTCGCAGGTGAACCCAACGGTCAGGGAAATCAATCTTCACACCGTCGATATCATTAACCTGAGCGGACGTATCGGCGGCAAACATCTCCTTTACCTTTACGAGAATAGCGTCAACATCCGTTTCAGGAGTGAGATCGATACGATTCTTTGCTATCTGATAGTCAGGGAATGTCTTACGTAGTTCTGAAGCTGTGCATCCTTTCTGTGCAAGGCTTGAGAGGAAGAGGACGATACCAACAAGAGCATCGCGTCCATAATGGCTCTCAGGATAGATTACTCCACCATTGCCTTCACCGCCTATTACCGCTCCAACCTCTTTCATCTTTGTTGTAACGTTAACCTCTCCAACGGCTGCTGCACTATATTTACCACCATGTTTCTCTGTTATGTCGCGAAGGGCACGGGTGCTACTTAGGTTGCTTACAGTATTGCCGATGGTATGGCTGAGAACGTAGTCGGCAACGCTGACGAGAGTGTATTCCTCTCCAAACATCACTCCGTCTTCGCAGATAAATGCCAGACGGTCAACATCCGGGTCAACAACGATGCCGAGATCAAATCCGCCCTTCTTCATCATGTCCATGATACCCTGAAGGTTCTTCTCCAGGGGCTCTGGGTTATGAGCGAAATCACCTGTGCACTCTCCATTGAGAATCTCATAATCTACTCCTATGGCATCAAAGAGTTTTGGCAGAATGATACCTCCAACAGAGTTGATAGTATCTACGCACACACGGAACTTACGCTTTTTGATAGACTCGATGTCAGCAAGCTTCAACTTAAGAACAGAATCGATGTGTTGCTGGTCAAAAGTGTTATCTTCTGAATAATGTCCCAGGTTATCAACATCAGCATAATCAAAGTCTTCTCTTTCTGCGATATCGAGAACCTCTGCACCGTCAGAAGCTGTAAGGAACTCTCCTTCGTTATTCAGAAGCTTCAGTGCATTCCACATCCGTGGGTTATGCGATGCTGTGATGATGATTCCTCCATCAGCACCTGCCATACGGACAGCAAGTTCTGTAGTAGGGGTAGTGGCATAGCCGATGTTAATAACGTCGTAGCCCATTCCCATCAGGGTGCCGCAAACGACATTCTTTACCATCTCACCAGAGATGCGACCATCACGTCCTACAATAATCTTATTTGAATTGCCTTTGCCGCTTTTGCGAATGAAGGTGGCATAAGCCGTTGTAAACTTTACAATGTCTAATGGGTTAAGTGTATCACCCGTGTGTCCGCCGATGGTTCCACGGATACCTGAAATAGATTTGATAAGTGTCATAGGGGTTGAATTTCTGAAATAACGTTATGCTTCCCGTTGAAATGTCAGCTCATAGAAATATGGTATCACTTGAGAAGAAGCCGTTGTGTGACCTTGGCTGTGAGGAACAATCAAGCGCACCTTAGCTATCTCATCGCCTTCTTTCTCAGGATAGCCCACATTGACATATGTAAGTGGGACAAGCCATCCTGACGGCACCTGAGCAGAGCCATATACGTAATACATGTTATAAGCAATAGACTTGGTAAACGATGCAGTAAATGTACCGCTTGTGCAGCTTACGCGCATAATGTCAGGGCTGGCCGCAGAATAAGAGATGTTTGTAACAACACCAAGAGTATCAGAACTGATATTATATTCTCTGCATCGGCAAACAAGATTTGCAGTTTCGCCATTTTGCAGTTTTGTTCCGCATCCGTTGCGCACAATCTGCATATAAACACCACTCTTATCAAGTTTTACAAATTCATTGCGATTGAGATCTGTCTTATACCCATTTTGTACAAAGACATCCTCAGAGATGACGGTAATACTGCTGTCGGCAATAAACTTACTTATGGCATTGCGCTCCTTCTCCTTCATATCACCATAAGTCTCGTAATCATTACAACTTGCGAGAACGGCTATGGCTGCTAACAATATAAAAACAAGTTTCTTCATATCGGGCACAAAATTACAAAAAATCATTGAACAATAGTCATTGAACAATAGCCATTTTGCTCTGCCTTGTGTTTTTTTAACGTAAATATTGTATCTTAAGACTTATATTAGTCTATCTGAATATGCTTTTATAGCCTTTTGAGTTATCTCAATAGCTTCTTCTATACTGCAGTTAAGACGCCCTCCAGAGGCATTGAGATGTCCTCCGCCATTAAAGTACTCTGCTGCCATCTCATTACAGGGGAAATCGTCAATGGAGCGCAGGCTGATCCAGATGGTATTCTCTTTTTCCGTATCTTCTCGCATGGATATAGACAACTTAAGACCTTTGATTTGTTGTGGGATGTTAACCAGACCTTCGGCATCGCCCTTAATAAAGTTGAAACGTTTCTGCTCTTCCTTCGTTATGGCATAGTAACTTGCATTGTATTCTTTCATATATACAAGCTTCTCGTACATAACGTAGCCCATCAGACGAAGTCGGCCTTCGCTGTAGTTGTGATAGACATTACGGTATATCTTGTCTTTGTCTATGTTCTTTGTCAGCAGCTGGGATATGATAAAGTATATCTCACATTTGGTAGAGTTGAATTGGAAGCCACCAGTGTCAGTCATCATACCACAGTAGACTGGTATGGCGAAGTGCCTGTTCTGTGTTGCAAAACCTCCGAGTTGCCATACTATGCGGAACACCAACTCACTGGCACTGCATGCTTCAGGTTCGGAAATAGTAAGCTTTGCAGGAACATCTGGCCCGAGGTGGTGATCGATGAGTACCATGGGTGCATTTGTTGCACGCATGGCCGGTTCCATATCCTCCACACGACTGAGTGTGTTGAAATCAAGACAGAAAACGAGATCGGCAATCTTAAGGAGCAGATTGCACTTCTCCTTGTGCTTGTCATAACGTATTATCTTTTCTGTGTTAGGCAGCCATTGCAGGAAGTCGGGGAACTGATCAGGAACGATAATGTTTACCTCTTTGCCTAATGACCAGAGATATGCTGCCAGCCCCAAAGAAGAGCCGATAGCATCGCCGTCGGGACTCCTGTGACATGTGATGATGATATTCTGTGAGGTAGAAATCAGGTGGCTTAATTGGGCCACCTGATCTTCTGTCAATATGTCAATATTCATGTTAGAACAGTTTGTTGGGATATACACCGTCATCAACGAGCTGCTTGATACGTGCAACGGTAGCTTCACGGTCTGCGGCATAGGTAACACCAAACCACTTTGATGTGGTGTCGAGCACTTCTACTGTGGCTGTTCCTTCGTTGATGAGCTTGTTCACCATGAGAGGGATGAAGAACTCTGCCTTCAGATTCTCAATATTCTTCGGGTCAGAAAGGAATTCCTTAAAATAATCTTCAGAGTATTCGAAGTAATCAGGTGTGAAGCCCCACATGTTCATTGATACAGGAGTATTGTCGGCTACCTCTACCCATTTACCATCCTCATCCTTGTAGCGGATAGGCTCGGAAGCAGCACCGGCATTAGCTCCGTCAGCAGCACAACGAACGATCTCCGTGCGCTCCACGACTGTAGTAAGATGTCCCTTATCGTTCTTAGAACAGATACCACGTGCAACGGTACCATTCTCAGAGAGTGTGTTGCCCACACGGAAACCTACCATTGCATACTGATTCTTTGCGCCCTCAGGAAGGTTTGCAAGGAACTTACCGATAACCATGAATGCATCGCGATTGTAGAAATCATCACAGTTGATAACGCAGAAAGGCTCCTTGATAACATCTTTACCCATCAGCACAGCATGGTTTGTACCCCAAGGCTTCTGACGACCTTCTGGTACTGAGAATCCCTCTGGCAGTGCGTCGAGGGCCTGGAAGCAAAGCTCGCACTTTACCTTTCCTTCGTATTTAGCAAGAATCTGAGTGCGGAACTGCTCTTCGAAATCTTTTCTGATTACCCATACGATTTTGCCGAATCCTGCCTGGATGGCATCGTAGATACTATAATCCATGATTGTCTCACCGTTAGGACCCAGACCATCGAGCTGTTTCAGGCCTCCGTAACGGCTGCCCATACCTGCTGCAAGCAGAAAAAGAGTTGGTTTCATAATTATATTTTTCTTTTGAGTTAATAATCTTGTCTGCAAAGGTACTAAATATTTCTAAGGATAGACCCTTTTTATTCTAATGATGTTTGGATTTTAGGATTTTTTAAAACCTTTAGAATGGGTATCCGATAGCAAAGTTCAAAGTGTGGGCATCCTTGAAATGCGCAATGTTGAAGTAGCCTTCTTTTTTAGTGTAGTCATCCTTATAGGTAGTATACGGGAAATGAAGTGCTATACCCCAGTCAAGGCGGATAACCAGAAACCCTAGATCATAACGGAGTCCTATACCTGTGCCGAGGGCAATGTCATTGAAGAATTCCGAGGGTTTGAACATAGACTGATCTTCCCACTGCTGTAAAATTCTAATGTATGGTCTGTCCTTCTCTGGATATTGTGAGATGACATCATCGGTGAGTTGAGGTTCTCCCCATAGATCCCATACGTTTCCTGCATCGAGGAACACTGCTCCATGCAGATTTCCCCAAAGTGGTGTGCGATATTCGAGATTCATTATCAACTTCATCTCGCCGTTACGGAATAAATAGTTGAACTGGCGGTCGTTCATCGTGAAGTCATTAAATCGTCCAGGACCGATATCTCTGACTCTGAATGCCCTTATGCTGTTGGCACCTCCGGCATAAAACTGCTCACTGAAAGGAGGAACGTCAGAGTTGCCATATGACCAGATAATACCTGTGTTTATGTGACCTACAAGTTTGGTTTGATTACCCAATGACCAAGTCTTAGTAAAATCTGTCTCAAAACGAAGGAATTGTGAATAGGCAGTCTTGAAGAGTTGCTTATTTATCTCATTAAACGATTTACCCCTGATCATATCGAACAGCGAAACAAAATTTCCAGACTCCTCGATAGTTGTCTCCCATCGGATAGGGTTGAGCTTGTTCGAAGGACTTGTATAAGTATATGTATAGCGCATCTTCGGTACGAAGTAGTCTTGCATTGTCCTTTCCAAGAACATGTTGTTATCAACTATTTCTTGGTATTTTTCTGTCGTACTGTTCTTAAACTGATATTTCAGGGTGAGTGGAGAGAACTCATGTCGGCTTGTCTCAGTGGGTTGCCAGCGGTATGTCCATTCTCCTGATACTACATGCATCTTGTAATATTCCGGGCGCTGTATGATATCGGTAGATAGTTTGGCTAATGTGGTTGGTGCTGCATAGAATCTGTGGCGACGTTTTATCGTGCCATTCTTGTTTCTGCGGATACGGTCGCTGTTGTAGAACGGTGCGATGATACGCGGAAACTCAAGAGACACATCTGCACCATACTGATAGCTTCCGCCAGTATTGTCTGCTGATGTTTGCCACTGGTAAGACCCGTGAAGGTTCAAGTCAAGTTTCTCAGCACCTCTGAAGAGGTTACGTTTTGCGAAGCCGATTTTCACCTCAGGTCCTACTCGTCCGTTAGTACGTCCTATGGCATTACCTTCTATATAAAAGTCGTATGGCTTGTCGAATACGCAGTTGATACTTAGGTCGAGGGTGTCGGTATCTGGCCTTGGCGTAAACTGGAAGTCTGTACTGGAGAAGACTCCTGTAGCATTAATCTTGCTTGCCGACTCCAGATGGTTATCATAACTGTATTCCTGGCGGGGTCTAAGCATCAGGTTTCTCAATATTACACCTGGAATGACGGGAAGGCGCTTACCGCTATAGTGGAATGTGAGATGACGTCGTTTAAGAGAGTCTGTCAGCTGTTCTCGGAATGACTTCCTGAACTGTATGTCTATATTGCCGATATACCACTTTTTCAAAGCCTCCTTAGGCAGGTCGTTGATAAGTTGGAATCTCAGTTGACTCTTGCCTTCCACCGCAAAGGTGTCTGCCAGATATGTGGCGTAGCTTGGGGTATAATAATAGTATCCGTTATTGCGGAAAAGGTTGCTTATGCGCGTGCGCTCGTTTTCGAGATTGGCAGCACTGAAGGGCATGTCTCTCTTGATGAGACTTTCCTCTCGGGTAGAGTCAATAAGCTGCATCATCGCCTTGGGGTAGTTGATGTAGCTTACACTGTCGAGGGTAAAGAGTGTGTCGAGGCTGACAGTATAGCGTATCCTGCTCTTCTTCGGATTCTTCATGGGTATCGTATCGTAATCGACAGAGCTTCTGAAATATCCATTGTTGCGTAGCACGCTCTGGGCTACTGATGCCCGCAGGGCAGGATTCACGTGGCTCATTAGTACTGGCTGACGTCCGAAGTTCTTGACCATCCATTTGGCAAACTTACTGTCTTTACCGGAATAGTGGTCATATACCCACAGATGCCAAGACCAGGGTACGGTATAGTAACTGCTTCCGAAGAGAGAACCGTTAGGCTCTGTAGCTAATGCTGCCTCAACCTCGAGTTTAGTGTTCTCAAGATGTGTTTCATATTGGTCATCTTTCTCACCTACATATTCGATAGGCTTCAGTCCCACGAAGAGCTGGTCGTCCTCAGGGATGTTCTTTGTCATCGAACAGGAGGAGAGAAAAAGCAAAAAGGGAAAAAGGGAAAAAGGGAAAAAAGTCTTTGCCTTCTTACTTGAAAAGATGTCTTCTATGATTACTTGTCTCATTATATTTCCTCTCTTTTACTTTTTACTTTTTTCTTTTAAAGAGTCTGTCCTTACGCTGTCACGTGGCATATACGACTGCTGTACAGATGGCATTGGCTGCTGTTGGGCGGAACGCAGGCGGAAAATATCCCAGAACTTATCGAGTTTCCTTCGCCAGATGAATCCTCCGCCATATTCGCTTGTGTAGCCTTCCAGCCAGTCATATACATTCTGCTTATAGAACAGTTTCAGGTTCTGGGTACCTTCCTGATTAATGCGATACTCCATAGACACATTATCGAAGAACGACTGTTTCTGTCCCATATTCGTATTATCTCCTCCAGACAGCAGTCCTCCTATCTGTATCTTCAAACGGTTGTCGAGAAACCGCTTTGAGAATTGGAAGGAGAAATCTTGTTTTGCTTGACCGGCACTATTGACAGAGCTCTCCACACCGATGCTTATATCGATAGTCTTCAACGCATTACCGGCGATATTGTTGATTTCGTTCTGTAGGAATGCGCTCAAGGCGGAGTTCATAGAGAAGTTGCCGGAGCTGTTGCTGTCGAGATACATACCCGTAGTGATCATCGCAACAGCAATCTTTCCTCGCTCCTCAATAGACATAGCGCTGAGTTCTCCGTTTATCAGATTATCTTCGGGAGCTTCAATGATGAACTGAAGACCCATATCATTGAGAGTCTTGCTTATCTCAACTCCGCAATTGAAGACTACGCTTCTCACAGCTCCTGACTCGTCTTTCACAGTACTCTTATTACGTTCGGTGGCTGTGATACTGAGCTTTGGGTTCATCGGATCACCGGTAAACTCCACATAACTGCCGTTTTTGATATTAAAGGTTCTCAGGGGAATTACCGGTAGGGAATATTTCATCACTCCGTTGTTGATGGTATACCGGCCTTTCAGGTCGATACCCTCTGAGTTGTATTTCATCCTCAGGTCGCCGCCACCAGTGAGATCTACATAGTTTGTCTGTTCCTGGTTAAGACCGCAGACGATATGTGCACCATCCGATACGTTGATGTTAAGGTCGGCGACAAGTCCTGTTGGCATAGGACGTGTGACAACAACCTCTGTCGTATCAGAGAAGTCCGTGAACTTCACGAGATCATCCAGACGGTTGTCTGAGGACAGTGGTGAGTCGAGAAGCAGATATGTCATATCTGTAGAGCCCAATACATCCAGACGTCCACGGATGTCAAGTGCCTCAATAGGACCTTGCATACGTGCAAAGAAGTTTACGAAAGCTTTTCCGTAGGCTATTGACTTGGCTGTCTGTTTGGCGTTTATCAGTTGGAGATTCTGGGCTCTCATGCGCATGTCCATCGTGATATGGTCGGTATTGCTGAAATCAACATTTCCCATCATCACCAGAGGTTCGTCGTTATATGCGTAGAGCCCGAAGTTCTCTATCAGTAGTCTTGAGTCAACGATTCGTACCGGGTCATTATCAAATCGCATCCTCACTCCGTATGGATGACTTATGAGATATGCATCCTCAACGAACAGTTCTCCGTCGACGTCAGGATGTTTTGTGCTTCCGTGAATGTCAAGTGTTCCTTCACAATAGCCTTCCAGTCCTACTATCTGGTCAGGAACGAATCCATTAGCTATTGACAGAGGGAACTTCGTCATCTTCATTGTGGCATTGATAATACCTTCATTCCTGTTCTGATATGTACCTGATAATAGTCCGAACTCTTCGTCATCGAGCATCAGTCGTGCTTCTATGACGTGTGTATCGTTAGACGGGTCATCGTCGTCACCATCCTTCATTAGATATACCAGCTCAGTACTGATGTTGCCTATAGGAGAGCCTTCGAAAGTCATCTGATTGACAGCCATATCTGATGCCACAGAGAAATTCTCGTTCTTGTCCTGAAAGATATGATAGTCGCCATTTAGATAACCAGTGATACGGGGCATATAAGGGATTACTGCCGACAGTTCTCCTAGATCGAGACTGTTTACGCTTACTGTCAGGTCTTGAAGCATTGTTGAGTCCTGATTCTCTGTATATAGTTTCAGACCGGTCTTGTCGTCGGCAATAAGGTCTACTTTCGCCTGTATCTTACGTTTCTTGTCGAAGAAGATGAAATTGTCTTTGTTGAGGTTAAACTCCTTATATCCTAATGTAGGACGGTCAGGCATCAGCTTTACCCTTATACCCGCTTCTTCCATCTCAGCTGTTGCACCTATCCTTACACCCAGACGATTCTTATCATCGTAATATCGCAGTCCGGCAAGTGCTCCGTGCTCATGTACATGTCCGTCGATAAGGGCATTGAAAACGAACTGGGGATTTTTCTTGTTGTTGCGTATCTGCCCTTGATAGGTTACCTTTTCACCTTTTTGTGTCAGGTTGAGACGTATGGTGTCAATGCGGATGCTGTCGTAGTTAAGTGAATAGAGATAGCTCTTTCCGTTGATACCTGTCTCTGGGGATGTTGTCATGTCAACAAGTAATTCCTTGAATTCGATATCACTAGTGTGCAAGAGGTTTGCTATCGGGTTGTTTCGTTTGCTTTCCACATGCAGTTTCATCGTAGGAAGCAGACGTTTTATCGCAGCCTGGTCTATGATACGCTCGTCGAATTGTGCTTTAGCTGAATCGGAAAGGATACTAATCTGTTTCAGGAGCTTTTCATAGTTCCCGCTACCGTCAAGTTTTACAATGAAGTCTCCGCTTTGTGCCCTTACATAGGTAGTGTCGGCATTTGTCCTGACAAGCAGACCTATGCGGTCAGGATGAAATGTGTTCTTCTCGTCTTTTATAACGATGTCTCCAACGAGTCCACTGATATAGTGTGTCTTGTCAAAGTCGGATTTGATGTCTATGTCTCCTTTGAATCCTATAGCAAGAGTATCGTTTACCAGTCTTAGTCGCAACAGGTCTGCTTTCGTTATATCTGCGCTTACAGAACCTTCGAAATTTTTCTTGCCCAACAGCGCTTCTACACCTATTGTGCCTTCTAACAGTTCATTGTGTCCTGTCACATTAGCCAGAGCCTTGCCGTCATGAATATCCGCTGAGGCAGTGAAGTTATTGAGGTTTAAACTGCCATATTGGAAGTGACTTATCTGAGCATCTGCTGTAAGATGACTCCTGTTGGAGAGGAAATCTGTTCCGTAGCCTTTGGCACTTATTTCTGCCGAGAGGTTATACAGAGAGTCCTTTGGCATGAAATGGTGCAGGTTGAGATCGCTGATGCTTATGTCAGTATAGTAACTGATATAGTCTAACGCCATCTCACCTTTCGCATCCTTAGGGATAGTGGCTTCACCTATGAGTTTCACAGTTCCCAGACCCTCATGGGCAATGAGGTTCGTAGAATAGTTGTTCTTCCCGTCAGCCTTTATGGTACCGTCGAGGGTAATACCTTGAGGAATATGATACTTTTTCAGCAGCGAAGGTTCAGTGGCAGCTAAGAGGAAATTCACGTCTTGCATCTTGGCATTTACCTTAAGATCGCATGTCGGTGACTGGCTATGTGGTGTCAGACCAGCAGTACCGTTGATGTTCATGTTCAATGCCGAGGGAAGGGAGATAATCAGTCCAGTGAGCTCCATCGCCTGAATATTACCGTTCAGCGACCCCTTGATGCTAATAGGCTGATTAGGATAGCTCTGAATGAACGTCTGTGGCAGATCACCCATAAAACGTATTATATCCTGTTTTCCTATCTGAGCATTAAGTCGCATCTTCATCTGTCCAGGGGCCATGTCGTCAGCAAAAGTGAAGTCCATGTCTGTCTCCGTATAGATGTCAGAGTCTGTGGTGCGCATCGTCATACCATTCAGCTGTATTTTGTTATATAGTGAATCGAGCATGATGCCTCCGGCCATGTGACTTATGTCAATGCCGCATCTCTCTCTTGCCGCACTCTCCTTGACATGCAGGGAGAGTCCTTGGGGAGAGAAACGGAAGGAGTCGACGTGCATTTTTACATCACTAAGAGCGATATGGTTGTAGTCGAAACCTTTCAATTCCGGCATCCAACGGTCATCGTATCTGAACCTGCCGTTGTTCCATTCAATACTGGCAACTTCGTAAATTCCGTTGCCAATATCGATATTCGCCTCTTTTGCTACGGCTTTTCCGAGATATGTTTTTATGTTAAGTGTATCTCCAGGCAGGTGGATTGTCAGTTCTGAGTTTTTTAAACACAGACTGTCGGCTTTTATTATCCACTTAGTCGTAGACTCTGTAGTGTCTACAGCTGCCGTGTCGCTGAGGGCTATGTCTATATTCGCATCTGAAAGTCGTGCTCCATTGATCTCTGCCATCTCCTTGTCGAGGTCGATACCCCTCGACGCAAGCCAAAGCTCCTCCATGCGACCTTTTATCCTCACATCGCTGATAAAGCCATTGGTGTTGACACTTGCCTTCTGCATCGAGAGCTCGTTGATAACTACACGTTTCTGTAACAACGGGAGGAACTTTATGGCTACAGTAAGATGTCCGAAGTCAACGATGGTGTCTTTCACCTGTGGGAGTGAGTCGTTCTGGTGAAGTGCGCGGAAATCATTAATACCAAGATTCAGAGGCCATTCCAAACTTACACGACCTATGGATATCTCCATCCCCGTCTTTTCAGCTACGATGGATGTCACCATACCCGCTACCCAGTTTTGTACTGGTGGCAGATAGAGTAGGGCGGCAAGTATCATAAACAGCAGAATGGGTGATAGAACCGCAATCCCAATCCACTTGAGAGTTTTCTTCATCGTAGGAATGAAAATGACGGTGCAAATTTACAACAATTCTTTGAATTACCGCACCATTTTGAGATTATTTCACTAAATAAGGCACGCAATTACGTATTTCTACAGGTATAGTCTCTGTAACGAGCGAATCTTTGGTTATGTTCAGACAAACTATACAGGCTTTGCTGTTAATCGGTTTCTGTTGGTCGAAGATAAAATTTCCAATACTGTAATATATCATCTTTCCGCGAAAATTCTCGATTGTCTGTAGTGTGTGAGTATGATGACAAACAAGTGCGTCGGCACCAGCAAGAATCAGCTGATGAGCATCTAACTGCTGTCTTGCCACAGGCTGTATGGTGTGTTCTCCTCCCCAATGCAGCGATACAATTATCACCGCTGTGGAGTCTGCCTGTCTCAGTCGGAACACTCGAGACAGGAGTGTGTCCATCGGTTCCTGACTTACGCAGGGCTTGTCTGTGAGATAGGCGTAGTTCTCGAGTGCAAGACGAAGTGATGGAACCAGCCATACTTTTCTCGGTTCTGAGGCAAGCAGTACGGGCTCTGATGCTTCTTCCATATTCTCTCCGGCACCAATGGGGATGATTCCTGCATTGTGAATATTTTTCTTTGTGTCTAAGAGCCCCTCACGTCCCTGGTCTATGGAGTGGTTGTTGGCGAGGTTCAGATGTGTGATACCATGCTTCTGTAATGTCTCTAGCCACTCGGGCTCACTCCTGAAAATAAACCTCTTGAATACCGGAGCCTCTATTCTCGTTGCAGGACACTCGAGATTACCCACAACCGCTTGGGCAGAACAAAACACGGAATCGATACCATCCGAGAAGAGATGGTCGACTCCATGATGTTCTATCACTCTGCGTACTCCACGATCTAAAAGGATGTCACCTGTGAGTATAATCCTTAGGGAATCAGTGGAATACGCAGATGTATTAAAGAAACTAACAGCCAGAGCTATAAAAATACTCCTCATTCACTTCTGGCTCTTTGTTAAGTGGAACGATGATACGTTTCATCCATTCTGGCACACCCATACGCGGATTCTTCTCCAGCTTCTCCTGCCACTCTTCATCTGTAAGACGAGGCATGTCTATAGGTTGCTTAAACTCCCGGAAGCTGAGCACTGCGCCTCTTGTGAGATAGAGGTATCCGCCTATCTCTATTACCACGTAGATTTCATCGGCATCGCCAACAGCTTCAAAGAGGATGGACTTGTTAGGATTATTGTCTGCGCTTGCAGTATATACATCTGCCACGAGAGCCACCTTCTTATCGGATCCCTGAACATCACTCCAACCCATAAGATACTGGTCTGGTTCACGAATCAAATCGAGTGATATGTTCTCGAAGGTAGAACCGATAATCTCTATCTGATCGTTCTCTTCGTCAGTAAGGACTTTGCCTTCCAACTCCTTCTCGCTGACTCTTAGCAGGAACTCTGCCTCCTCGCGGATACGTCCTGTTGCTAGATTGATCTTATCAGTCATCATTCCCTGCTCTTTCAGCAGTTTCTCTGTGTTGTTGAGAAGTTCGATGGCTTTCTTCCAGAACTTCACATTCGGTTCTACATAACCCTTTACAACAGGATCTGGGGGGCCGCCACCTCCACACTCTGCACCGAAAGGTTGCTTGGCGTAAAGTATGGCGTCGTGTTTCAGTTCTGCCCATGAGGCGAGTGCTGCGTTGAGGTCTTTCTTCGACCATTCTGGATTAAGCATGAAGTAAGGCATCTTGTGTTCAGTGTCCTTATCGTTCATCACCTTCAGAGTGTTCATCCACTGGTTGGCAATTGTCTCCTTCCAGTCAATCTCGCCCATTCTCTTCTTCATTTTTGCGAGGTTGGTAGAGAGTTCTTTCCACTCCGTCTTCTCGTCCATAAGAATCTGCTCAGCTGTTGTTACTCCCATAGCGGCGAAGATGTCTATACCTTTAGGTACGTCTCGCAATGTTGGCTTGTTGTCGTAGTCCACCATCTCCTGAAGCACCTCTGCATCAGGCATATAGCGCTGAGGCATAACACGGATCTTGTTGTGACTGGTCTTCTCGTATTTCGGACGGATACGGGTCTGCTCGTTGCCTATCTTCTCAAGTTTATCCTTCAACTCACTCATCGCCTGATTGTCATTGATGAGTGCCTCCATCAGCTTACCTGTCTTTTTCACTTCGGCAATAACCTGAGGGATACTCAGATTGTCGTGATTACCCATGAGGTATGTGATAAGACGGTCGAGTGTATCGTATTTCTTCTGTATCTCTGGGTTGTTCATCATCGCGTAGGCGATAATCACAGCTGCGTTTACCTCTTCATCATTATCCATTCCGAATGGCACGCTCTGCAGCCACATCATACCTCTGAAGTATTCCTGGAGCGAGTTGCTGCGAGTATAGTGTCCACGAGGGCGAAAGAGGCTGTAGGCGAAGGTGATATCCTTGTAATCTGCCATAAACCGACTTTTATCGTCTTGTGCGGCCATCACCTTCTCCACTTCCTCTGCTATCAGTTCATCATTGTTCGGGTCATAGGTTGTACCTCTGAACAGGCAGTCGGCGATACTAAAGAATCTCACGTTGTGTTCTGCTGCCTTTTCGATGGCACTGCCTTTTTCCGCATGCTGATGGATCTTCCTCATCTCCTTGAGCATATCGTCGTTATATTCTGCCATCAAGTGTAAGAACGAATATGTCTCCAACTCTCGTAGTGTGCATTCGATATAGAGATGGAACAACTGCAGATAGAGGTCTGTGGTAACAAAGCTGGGGAATTCGTTGTAGTCGTTCTTCTCATAGATATGGAATAGCTGTTCGTTGGTTGCAGGAACGATACCGAACCCGTCTTGTGCCAGCTGAGAGCTCAGTTTCTCGTCAAAGTTCTTCAACATTGTTGGGTTCGACAGGTTGCTGACGTTAACCCTCAGTCCCTCAGGCACATCAAAGTTCAGCTTCTTGAGTTCCTCTTCACGTTCCTTCAGTCGTTTCATGAAGTCTATCTCCTCAGCGGTATAGTTCATCTGTGTGTCAACTATCCGATAGTAGAAGTCTCTCCAGGGTTCATTATCCTCGTTCTTGAACTTGTCCCATGGTAGGTTCTCGTCGAGAGCAATCATCAGCGAGTCATACCATGTAGTGGTGTGATAGACACCTCTCAGATAGGAATCCTTAAAGGGATAGCCTCTCTTTGCAGCGGGAGCATTACGAAGTGTACGGATATCTGCGATAGATAGTCCGCTCACGTCCATTTTGTAATCGATGCTGTCCATAAGTTTCTCCACATCAATCTGTGATGGTGGAACTGTTAATACAGCTGCTTGTTTCTGGCTACAGGCACCAATAACGGTTGCCGCACAAGCCACGATAGTCAGTTTTACTTTCATTGGCTATAGGTTTTTATTGCGGTTTGTTTATCTGTTCCTCTTATGATATGATGGTCGAAAGTCATTCCGAAGCCCGACCATTTATATTCCGACACCACATACAGGCTGTCAGTTGTCGATTCCAAAGCCCTTATCTTTCCCTCAATGAATCTGAAATCCTCCAGTATCCCTCCTAACCTCGATCCCATCCACATCGGACGCGCCTTCTTGTTTATCTGTTTGAAGATGAATATTCTGCGCGACTTCGTGGGGTAGAATCGTGTTGACTTTATAACTCCCACCATCGCATCGATGCTCCCGTTGCCATCCACATCGCCCGTCTGAAACTGATATACGGGATAGGGTAGTCTGAAGTCGTTTATCCAGTAGAGGCTGTCGTTGGCTTTCTTTAGCGTAAAACCATTCTTCTCGCAGACGATTTCCGTCTGGGCCATGAGGGGCATCGTCATAAAGACGGCTGATAGTAATATGTGACGAGGGAAACCCATCAGCTGTTAGTTCAGTCCATTGGGAATAGTCCGAACAGCTTGGCGTCGATCATGTCCGTTACCTCTTTGAAATGATCAGGATTGTCACCAAACTTACATTTGTCGCCGTCCACGATTATCAGCGGACCTTTATATGTACTGATCCATTCCTCATACCGTTTCTCCAGTCCCTGCAGATAGTCGAGTCGCATCGTCTGTTCATATTCCCGCCCGCGTTTCTGTATCTGTGCTACGAGGGTAGGGATGCTCGTGCGTATATAAATCATGAGGTCGGGCAGTTTCACCAGCGACATCATCAGATCAAAGAGGTCGGAATAGTTCTGGAAGTCTCTGTCGCTCATCATCCCCTGTGCATAGAGGTTAGGAGCGAAGATACGTGCATCCTCGAAGATGGTACGGTCCTGAATTATGGTCTCACTCGACTTTGAGATCTCCACTACTTCCTTGAATCGTTTATTGAGGAAGTATATCTGTAGATTAAACGACCATCTGGTCATGTCGGCATAGAAATCTGCCAGATAGGGATTGTTGTCTACAGGTTCAAACCTTGGTATCCATCCATAGCGGTGAGCCAGGAGTTTTGTCAGTGTGGTCTTGCCACTTCCGATGTTGCCTGCAATTGCAATATGCATATTCTTTCTGTTTTAATGGTTAGAGAAGAGTCCGAAGAGATTGGCATCGATACGGTCGATGATCTGTGCGAGGTCGTTGGGATTGTTGAGGAAGTCGAGATTGTCTTTCTCAACAGTCATCACCTTACCCTGATACTTGTTGTAGATAAAGTCATCATACCGTTCGTTGAGGTTCTGCAGATAGTCCAGCTGTATGGTCTGCTCGTAGTCTCGTCCGCGTTTCTGGATATTGCTCACCAGATGGGGCACGGAGGCGTGGAGATAAATCATCAGGTCAGGCAGCTTTACTAATGACATCATCTGCTCGAAGAGTTCCATATATGTCTCGTAGTCGCGATCTGAGAGGTTGCCCATAGCCTTGTTGTTCTCCATAAACACATATACTCCTTCGTAGATGGTACGGTCCTGGATTATCGTGTGGTCTGTCTGTGAGATGGCTATCAGGTCGCGGAACCGTTCTTTGAGGAAATACACCTCGAGGTTAAACGACCATCTGTGGATGTCACGATAGTAGTCTTCCAGATAGGGGTTGCCCTCTACGGCCTCAAACCTCGGTTCCCAGCCGTAGTGACGTGCCAGGAGGTTGGTGAGTGTCGACTTTCCGCTTCCTATGTTTCCTGCTATCGCGATGTGCATAATGCTTTCCAGAGAGGATCGTTGGGGACAGGAGCTTCAACTGTTATCTGCTCCTTTGATACAGGATGTATAAACTCCACCCGGCGTGACATCAGTGAGATGCTGCCATCGGGATTGCTTCGAGGGGCTCCGTATTTCAGGTCGCCTTTGATGGGACAGCCCATGGCGGCCAACTGACAGCGTATCTGATGATGACGGCCTGTCATGAGGTTGACCTCCAGCAGGGTGTAGTTGTCTGAGTGGGCGAGGGTACGGTATTTCAGTATGGCCTTCTTGGAGTTAGGCTTCTCCTGACTGTAGGCATAGCTCTTGTTCTGTTTCTCGTTTCTCACAAGCCAGTTCTCAAGCGTTCCTTCGCTTTCCCTTGGGGCGTTTCTTACTATCGCCCAGTACGTCTTATGTACATCACCCTCGGCAAACATCTTGTTGAGTCGGGTGAGAGCCTTCGATGTTCGTGCAAAGACCACGAGTCCGCTAACGGGCCTGTCGAGTCTGTGTACCACACCGAGGAATACGGCTCCGGGTTTCTGGTATTTCTCCTTTATGTAGTCTTTTACGATATCAGAGAGGGGGCGATCGCCAGTCTTGTCTCCCTGCACGATCTCCCCGCTCTGTTTATTTACTATTATAATATGGTTGTCCTCGTAGACGACTTCCATATATTACCTTTTTACCTTTTTACCTTTACATATTCATTCCGCCGTCAACCTGAATCACCTGTCCGCTAACATAGCTTGACATGTCTGATGCCAGGAAGGTAGCCACATTCGCGATATCCTCTACCTGACCGCCGCGACGGAGAGGGATCTTCTGCTTCCACTCGTTGCGCACCTCCTCAGGCAGGGCTGCTGTCATAGCTGTCTCGATGAATCCTGGAGCTATGGCGTTGGCACGGATACCCTTCGGACCCATCTCCTGACCGATACTCTTTGCAAGAGCGATAAGACCGGCCTTAGAAGCGGCGTAGTTTGCCTGTCCTGCGTTACCGTGAACACCTACTACAGAAGCCATGTTGATGATAGAACCACCACGCTGACGCATCATTACAGGTACACAGGCGTGGATGAAGTTGAAGGCCGACTTCAGGTTTACTGCGATAACGGCATCCCACTGCTGCTCTGTCATACGGAGCATCAGACCGTCCTTTGTGATACCGGCATTGTTGACGAGGATATCGATAGCACCGAACTCCTCCTTTACAGCCTTTACCACCTCTTCTGTCTGAGCGAAGTCAGCTGCGTTTGATGCATAGCTCTTTGCCTTTACTCCCAGAGCGGCTATTTCCTTCTCTGTCTCCTCGTTGACCTCGAGGTCTGTGAATGCGATGTTTGCGCCCTCAGCGGCGAACTTCAGTGCGATAGCCTTTCCGATACCGCGTGCAGCACCTGTAATCAGCGCTGTTTTACCTTCTAATAATCCCATAATTTCTTAAATGTTTATCGTTTGATATATTGTATTTCTTATTTTATATTTATTATTTGACTACCGTCTCTGCATCTTTCCCAGCGCACCATACACCACCTTTGCCACCTGAGGCTTGGTGTCTTCCTCCTTCATGCCGTGAGCGATATGTCCGCGTATATACGGCACCTCTAGACCCTTCACACAGTAGTGGGTGATGTCGGCCACAAGGTCGATGTTGTCGATATCAAATTCTCCGTCGGCCTTGCCTTCGGCATAAACCTTACGGAAGAGCTCTATCTCAGCATCGTCGAAGCGTTTGCGCACTTTCTCCACCATCCAGATGTTACGGAAGAACTCTGCACGTAGGTTTCCGTTACGTACTACCGTCTCACGAATCATGCTCAGATGGGTATAGATGAGTTCGATGACCTTGTCCTGAGGCCTGATTCTGCGTGCAGCCACCTCGTCGAGCTTGTCGCTGAGTCGCTCAAGCTCCCCTTCGATAACAGCGTAGTAAATCTCTTCTTTTGATTTAAAATAGGTATAAAGTGTACGGCGACCTTTACCCGATTGCTGGGCGATATCATTCATCGTGGTGTTCTCCAGTCCGTTTTTGGCAAACAACTGGCGTGCCACGTCAACGAGTTTTTGTCTTGTCTTTGATATAGACATCTCTTTTCCTCCTATGCTTTATAATATTGCACACAGTGAATTCAATGTGCAAAATTACACATTTCCCCTGAAATATGCAAGAAAAAAGCCATGAAAAAGTAGAAAAATGATGTTTTTTTAAAATAATCGCATAAATATTTGTGTAATTCAAAAAATCTTAGTATCTTTGCACCCGCTTAAGAAAAATAACATCGCGGAGTGGAGCAGTTGGTAGCTCGCCAGGCTCATAACCTGGAGGTCGCACGTTCGAATCCTGCCTCCGCAACTAAACAAAAAAAGAAGAGGGTGTGTCAAAATAGGCACATCCTCTTTTTTATTTCTAATATCAGCCTTCAAGATCCCTGTATACAGCTTGACTGCTGATTTTTCTTTTTCTGCCATTATTACCGCCAAAATGCCCAAAATGGGTTCTTATTCCTCCACATATGCCCCATAATTGAGCCAAGAACGGGTCTCTATGCTACCCTTTTCATTGTCCGGATCATTTTCTTGATATTGAAGGCGGTGGCGAAGAAGGCAAAGTCCATAAAGACCTTGTCCTTACCAAAATGACGGAA
>FLNV01002055.1_pt1 | contig 92969 bp, 65 predicted proteins | sample 1140351 | NCBI WGS metagenome assembly FLNV01 (sample SAMEA3878207, study PRJEB12797) | bioreactor metagenome | biome: Moose rumen | place: Sweden | collected 2011-10 | reverse complement strand
GTTCCGGTTCAAGCAGCTCATACGGCATCGGCGGCGGTATATATCTTCAGAGTGGATGTACATTCACAATGTCTGGTAATGCAGCAGTGAAATATAACAATGCTCTTATCACTGGCGGTGTGCACTGCCGCAAAAATTGCAGAATTACGATTGCAGGAGGAGAAATCACCTATAACAAATCTGCTTACAAGGCAGGCGGTCTGGCTATTAATAGTGGTACGGGCGATACGGGATACTACAAACTTTCTGGGGTAGTGGTTATCAAAGATAATGAAAATAATAGTGGTGCCAACAATTTGTTTCTCTACAACATAAGTAATAAGAAGATTCAGATAGATGGAGAGCTTGCTGGAACAGACATCGGCGTCTCTTGGGGCGATTCAGGTGAATCTCTAATCTTCACAGGAGATTACACTGCAAAAAGCGGAAGTGCCGATGTAGCTTTCTTTTCTGTCGATGATACTAACTATGAAATCGCCTTGGATGCTGGTGAGCTAAAGATTACAAACAAAAGCTATGGAGGTGGTGGAGGGGGAGGCTCTTCTGGAGACGTACTTGCCTACGCAGTACTTGACGGAACCACATTTACATTCTACTATGATGATCAAAAAAACAATCGCTCTGGTACTTACTGCGTTGACGGAGATGAAGATGGCAGTCCACGCAACTGGATAACTCCAGGCACGGGTGTGGCGGTGGATGGTGTGAAAAATATTACTTCCGCCGTGTTCGATGAATCTTTCGCCAGCTATGCCGCTGAGAATGGTGATAACTGGTTTCATGGTTGCTCGTCACTGACCTCTATTACAGCGTTAGGAAACTTTAAAGTGACAGGCACCCACAACATTAGTTGGATGTTCACCGGCTGCAGCAGTCTAAGCAGCATTGACCTCAGCAATTGGGATACAAGCGGAATCTATCATTTTAATAACCTATTCAATGGCTGTACAGCCCTGACCAACGTTACGATTGGTCCAAACTTTTCTGTTGACGCCTCATTAATAAGCACTAACAGTGGCACTTATGCCGATATGTTTAAAGGGTGTACCCGTTACACAAACGCCACAGGAACAATCATCATTAGTGGCACTACTGTGCCTGATATTGAATTGAACATCTTTTCAGATATATCACTTGGAAAATTGTCTGCATACAGCCTGACAAAGGAGGCACTTGGTGTCACTTCCGACCTCGACGGACTCTTTCACTACAAGGGTGGCACCTTCCTGGAATTCAATGGCAAGAGAACGTTTGGTCTCAACAATCTTACAGTGACTGAGACTGTTATGACATATACCGGCGAAGAATGCCGACCTACAGTCACCATCATACATCATGACGGAACAAATGCGAATGCTGTGGTAGATCCGTCATATTATGATGTTATATATGGAAACAATATAGAGAATGGCATTGCCACCGTTACCATCTTAGGAAAAGGCATTTATGAGGGTGCTTCCGTATCGAAAACATTTATCATTCAGAAAGAGATGAGTCATAGCGATATCGTTGTTCTGGGGTTGCCCGATGCAGTATGGAATGACGGCAGTACAGCACAAACGCCAACATTCACTGTGGTAGACCGCTCAACCACGTTGACAGAGGGAGTGCACTATACTGTCGCCTACGCTGACAACACTGCTATGGGACAGGCAACTATCACTTTGACAGGCAAAAATGACGTTTACTATACAGGTACAAGAACCATACATTTCCTGGTGCTCCACGACTTTGATGCCACAATGAATGGACAGACTATGACATTCCATCCCCTTGACCTCAGTCATACTTCTATCATCGGTTTTAATAATACTGCATATAGTGGGGTGATGAATATTAACAACACTATAGTTTATGAGACTTACACTTTCACAATCACTGGTATAGGTAGCGACGTGTTCAAGAACTGCTCTAAAATCACAGGCATAAACTTACCAGCAGGCATAACCTCGATTGGAGGCAGCGCCTTCTCTGGATGAACCGCCCTGCGCTATATAGACATGAATAATGCAACAGGATTTACACCTGTCAGTTTGGAGCGTGATGCATCGATAACCGACGCTCCGTTTAGTGGCATTCCTCTTCAGGCATTGGTATATCTGAATAGTACAGATATACGTGGCGAAAACTATGTTTATAAGCCGGGCAGCGGCAGTGACTATTTCTGTGAGTTGTTTAAGGTTTATGATGATACAAGTGGTTCCCAAACAGAGTTTTCTGAGACTAACGGATACAGGTGGGAATTTGAAAACCGACATAACTTCACGGCCTACACCATAGAGAATACCCGACAGCTAACCGCAGGGAAGCATTATACCATCTTCCTCCCATACGACTTCACGTTACCTTCCACTCTAAAGGCCTACACACTTAATGGAGCTAACGATACAGGAACTGTAATCGGTTTTACAGAGGTGACGGGAACATTAGGCCCCAACACTACTAACTGGTTGGAGTTGCCTTATGTGGTGATTCCGTCGGAAAGCGGACAACTTCTGAACACTACAAATGCTATTGTGCGCGAATTCAAGGAAGAAAACATTTCTAACAAGAATGAACTTAACGGAAAGAGCTCAGACAACTTCACACTATATGGAAATATGCGTTATATGGAAGGGAATGATGCGGTAGGACTATATATCATGCAGTATAATGCAGGGAATCCCACATGGATGCAGATACAATCTGGTGCCGGTTTCAATGAGACAAACAGAGCATGTGTGTTACCTATGCGTGCCTATATCAAATATAATGGAGGCGGTGGAGCCCGTCCCCGTCTGTCGGCAGTATTCAACAATGGTGATGGAAGCACTACTGCTATCGATGACCTGAGGCTCAACCCAGAAGACTCTGATGGCTCTAACAACTCCGAGCTCTTCGACCTGCAGGGACATCGCATCACAACTCCCCCATACCCAGGCATCTACATCCGCAACGGAAAGAAGACATTGCATCCTTCACGTCGTAGATAGCCTTGATGTGTAAAAGGAAAAATAAATGATGTTTTATTTTGTATTTCGCTCGAATTACACTATCTTTGCACAAAAATAGCAACAGATAGCAATATGGGTACATACATCAACTTCGGAAACGCTGGGTTTCAGAGAGCCCGTAACAGTGAGTACGTCGATAAGTCGGGACTGATAGCCGTTATCAATAGTACGATTAATACAGAACAGAGTTTCAGTTGCGTGTCGCGCTGCCGTCGCTTCGGCAAGTCGATGGCGGCCATGATGCTCTGTGCCTACTACGACCACTCGTGCGACTCGCGCTCGCTGTTTGCAGATTTGAAGATTGCCAATGACCCGTCGTTTGAGGAGCATTTGAACAAGTATCCCGTCATCTATCTGGATATGACGGCCTTTGTCACCCGTTTCCACGACGAACATATCATTGACCATATCGAGAGCGAACTGAAGGAGGAAATCCTTTCTGCCTATCCAGAAGTAAGGGTTGGTGAATCTGCTGACCTTATGGATTTGCTAATACGGATCAACGCGACTACAGGCGACAAATTTGTCTTCATCATTGACGAATGGGATGCCATCTGCCGTGAATTCAAGCCTGGTACAAAGGCGATGGACCGCTATGTCAGTTGGCTGCGCCGTATGTTCAAGGATGTTACCGGCAAATTTGCTTTCGCTTTTGTTTATATGACTGGCATCCTGCCCATCAAGAAATACAAGACTGAATCAGCGCTGAACAACTTCATCGAATACTCAATGGTCAGTCCAGGCAGAATGGCCAGTTTTTTCGGTTTCACCCTCGACGAGACCAAGGCGCTGGCCGGGAAATACGGCATGGATTTCGATGAACTGGTAAAATGGTACGACGGCTATCAGATAGGCCCCCAGCCATCGATGTTCAATCCCAACAGTGTGATACAGGCTCTTCGCAACGAATGGTGCGAGAGCTATTGGGGCAAGACGGGAGCCACCGATGCAGTGGCCGACTATATCAAGATGAATTTCGAGGGATTGAAGGACGACATCATCAGCATGCTGGCAGGAGCCCGATGCAAGGTTGACCCCAAGGGCTTCAAGAACGACATCTCGGAAATCTACAGCCGCGACGATGCTCTGACGTTGCTCATCCATCTGGGCTATCTCAGTTACGACCGTGTAAAGAGGGAGTGCTTCATCCCAAACCTCGAAGTGTCGGGCGAGATGGAGAATGCCATCCGTACCAACAACTGGAAACCGGTGGTCGATGCCTTGCAGAAGTCTGAGAGGTTGCTCCAGGCCACCCTTGACGGCGACGAGGAGGCCGTGGTGCGGGGCGTCGATGCCGCCCACGACGAGAATACCAGCATCCTCAGTTACAACGACGAGAACTCGCTGGCTTGTGTGCTCTCCATCGCCTACTACTATGCCAAGAACGACTATGTGATGCACCGAGAACTGCCTACGGGTAAAGGTTTTGCCGACATCGTGCTCATCCCCCGGAAGAACGTTGACTCACCCGCCATCATCCTTGAGTTGAAGGTGAACAAGGATGCCGACTCGGCAATAGCCCAGATACACCGCAAGCAATATCCCGCTAAAGTTGCTGAGTATGCCTACCGTCTCCTGCTCGTCGGCATCAACTACGACCGCGAGACCAAGCAGCACACTTGCCACATAGAAACTTACGCAGAATGAACAATATTATTAAGATGATATGCGCTGTGCTGGCCTTTGCGGGCTGCACGAATCACGATTGTAGCAAGGAGGCAATGGCGCTGAGCGAAGAAATCGTCAAGGGGGGAGTTACAAATATTGAATATGCCTCGGAGCGAATAGATAGTGCGGAGCAGGCCGGTTTGTTTACAGCGGTACGTGCAAATACCATCAAAGCCATTATCTATGCGAATGCCGACCGGCGGCGGATGGCAAGCTATTATGCCGAGAAAGCCATTGCGGCAGAGGCAGGACAGGCAGTGACCACATCTGACGATAGCATTTTTCATTGCAAGGCTCTCTGGATTTTGGGCGATGGTGCATACGCTGATGGCGAGTACGGGAAATCGCTTGCGCAGGCCAAGGAAATCCTTGCCTTTGTGGGTGACGGCTGGGCGCCAAAGGATATAGAGATGAAGTGCAGGGCGCTGATGCAGATGGCAGATTGTGAAAACAAGCTTGGTCATATAGCGGAATCCGAGCGACTGTTCGTGCAATGCGTTGATATCCTGATGGAGAGTACGCAGCACGCTACCAGTTATGGGGAAGTTGATCCACTTATCTACACGTTGCTTTCGCTCAACGACCTATATATAGAAAACAAGATGCCTGAAAAGGCGCTGCCCCTGATAGCGAAAATGGACACGGCCTTGAATCGTATGATACGCCGTCCCGACACACCAGACTGGGCGAAACAAAAGCGCCGTAACAACGTAATCATCAGCAAGGCGATGGTCTATGCAGCTAATCATCAGAAAGAGCAAGCCGAATCCCTTTTCCACGAACACCAGCAGTTCAAAGATCTTAGTGCGCTTGACAAGGCTGCAGAAGGTCTCTATCTGACGATGACGGAGCGTTATGACGAGGCTGTACGCATGTTCGACGAGTCCGACTCCATCATGCGCTCCGATGGCGAACCAATCATCGACCTCTATGTCAAGACACTGCTTAATTACAAATATGATGCTCTGCAGAAGGCTGAACGCACGGCGGAGGCACTGGCTATGAGTGACCGAATACGACAGTTGACCGACTCCATCCGTCAGCAGGAGCGAAAGGCCGACGTGGAACAGTTGCAGGAAATCAAGCAACAGGAAGAGGAGATTGTTCGTAAGCACCACTCGCTGACTATTCACCGCATACTCCTCGTTGCCATCGTCCTGCTGTTATTGATGGCTATCTACATCATTTGGCGCATCCGCCGCTATAACCGTCAGTTGGCCGAAAAGAACCGTAGCCTCTACGAGCAGATACTGCATCGCCAACAGGCCGAAGCCGAGGAACAGCGACAGTTGGAGGCACAGCCAGAAGAAAAGCTGACGCAAAACCAACTGCTCTATCGCCGCCTGTGCGAAATGGTGAAAAATCCCGATGTCTTTACCGACCCCGACACCAACCATGAGACGCTGGCCCGTCTGCTCGGCACCAACTATCAGTATGTCTATGCTGCCCTGCGCGAGTGCGCCGACACCACGCCCGCCGACTACCTCAACCGCCTGCGCATCCAGTACGCAGCCCAGTTGTTAGAGAAGACCGACGACCCTATAGGACTCATCATCGAGCAGAGCGGGTTCACCAACCGCACCACTTTTGCCCGTCTCTTTGCCGCCTACTACTCAATGACACCATCGGAGTACCGTAAAATAGCACATAAACAGTCATGTTCCAGTTTGCCATCATAGCCACCACTATTGAGTTGACGCTCTGTCTGGCTTGTAGTATTCTCCTATGGAGTCGTCGCAAGCAGACTGGCGACAATTCGCGCATAGTGCTTTCTGCTGTGTGCTTCACATGTGTCGGTAGACCCCGCTACCAGCATGCAGGGTATTCTCGACGAGATTCATGCCAAGGGGCTCACGCCTGAAGATCTCGGCGTGGATATGCAGAAACTTTTGGAGACCGTTTTCCATAACAACGAGTCTTTTCAGAAAGCCTTCCCGTTCCTGGCCTCCATGTCGCCTCGCGGACTTGATGCCTTGGCGATACCAGGTGACTTGACCAATAACGGCCTGCAGGCAGAAATTGATACACTGGTGAAATACTTTACTGCAGAACCAACCATCAAGGACAAGCCATTTATCTTCGCCTCTGGCAATCACGACCTGTTTAATGAAGGCGACACCAAGTTCACACAGCGGATGAAAGCGTCGCTGCCTGCTACAGCATACGCTGCCGACATCAAGCCGTTTGGAGCTAATGACTCGCGCCACTCGGTAGTTAATGGCATACATTTCATCCAGATCAATGTCGACAATTACGAGTGGAGTAATGGAGTATATCTCAATCCTACTCTCCAATGGCTGGAAGCAGAAATGGCCGACGCTGTCAAGGCAGACCCTACCAAGCCCATCTTTGTGCTGTCGCATTTGGCCATCACCAATACCGTAACAGGAAGCGACTATATATCCCCCGATGTGCCAGAAATGGTATGGGCATGTGACTATATCAAACCTATCCTTGACAAATATCCTCAGGCATTCCTGCTGTCAGGCCATACGCACTATTCGATGAACAACGAGCGCGACATTATGCAAGACAGGTTTACGATGATGAACATTGGCCCCTTGCACTACCTGATTTCAGACAATGATTTCTATAATCTGGGGAACGGCACCGCACAACTGATAGATGAATATGCGGACCATCCACAGGCCGTATTGTTTGAGGTCGACAAGAACGGAACAACCCGTGTACGCTGTTATGATTGTGGACTGGGTGAGCAGATAGGCCAGCCATTCATCGTCAATGCCCCCGGCTACCGCAACTCATTGACCAGTTATGGCTACGACCGATCATTGAAACCTGGACCGACATTCCCCGAATCAGCCTCTATCCAGACAACCATCAGTGACGGAAAGCCTATATTATCCTTCCCACGTGCCAGCGGCAATGGCTCACAGGTTTACTACTATCTGGTGACTATCAGTAACGAAAGCGGCGTTGGAGACCATATCTACCGCAAATATCAGTCGGACATCTACTCTACGGCTCAGGAAGACGAAATGACTGAAACCGTCATTATCAACCTTGGTACACTGCCAACTGGTGTAAAATATAAAGTGACTGTCACAGCCTGCAACGTGTGGAATAAATTCGGTGACACACTGGCCACGATTATTGACCTTAAAACGGATCAGCAATGAGGAGGATGCAGTGGCGCTTCTGCGTAGACAACAACCATTAAACAGTAGTTTTTCAAGGATTGTAACAAACATTTCAAGCAGTGGGGAAGGCCTTTCGGTCTTTCCCACTAATTTTGTGTCCGAATTTAAACGTTGAAGAAAATGACAGACGTGACATTTATCATTATCGGCGCACTCGCCACGGCCTTCCTCCTATTGGCTGTGCTGCTCATCCTGGGGCTGCTCTACTATCGCTGGCGGCTCTCCGACAGCCAGCACACGCTGGTGCGCTTCATTCGTGAGAACTTCCGATTGCGCGAGAAACTGAACGAAAACGGTATATATTAATAAGGTATAACAATTAAAACATCAAGAGAATGAAAAATTCGATTAAGAGAGAGCAGAGCAAACTCGTTTGTTCTGCCGAACGTGAGAATTTTCGCCTAACAGGCAAAAAGATTATGTTATTGGCAGCTATGGTATGTTTCGCTGTAACGGGCATCAATGCCCAAACGGAAGAACCGGAAAGTAAGATTGAGAAGATGCTTCGCCTGACGAAAACGGCCAACGAGAACCCTGCGGACTGGAAAGCCCAGTTGGAGGCGGGACATTTCCTGCTCGACAAGGAGAATGGCATGTATAATCAGTCGCAAGCTGAGAAGTATTACGAACGCCTTTATCATCTGGCTACCGACTATAACAAGGAGATACCCGATTCGATAATCCGCGAGGCAGGCGTAATGCTGATTTTACCGCCGTATTGTTTGAGCGGCTGATGGAAAAATACATGGGCATGTTTGGTGACAAGTTGATGGAATTGACCTTCGACGGCAAGAAGTACATCATGATTTCAAAGGGTGACTGGAACATAGAAAAGCCTCTCGTGGGGTGGATGCAGCAATCGGAAGGAAGTCCGACGGTTGTATTTGGCGAGGACGGCAAGGTCTATGATGACAAGCACGGCTATATGGAATACGGTTTCGATTATGGCAAGAACGGGATTGTGCCGAAGGAGGGTGTGAACATGCGGCTGATTACCGTCACGCCTGAACGCCGCCAGCAGATGGTTGAGGCATATCGTAACTATATGAAGAAGGCAAAGAAGAATAAGTAACAAGAAATACAATAGACAATTATGAAAAAAATTATTATAACGCTCGCAGCCGTACTATGCTGCGCAATGACAGTTTTTGCCCAGGAGGGCAGGAACCAGACGTATAGAATTACGTTAAACAAGGTACAGTATGCCCACCACAACGAGAAAATGTCGGCAGGTGATGCCGTAGGCAAGATTCTCACTGGCGCACTGACTGGTCAGACTTCTGTGCAGGCTACCGAGTATGAAGATGATGTTAAGAACGCCATCATCAAAGGACTCTCTGGTGCCTTCCGCTTCAGATACAACGACGGATTGCTCAATCTGGATGATATTGTGGAGGAGGGCAACCTCGTAGTGGATGCCATCATCACCAACATTAAGGCAAATTCAAGCAGCCGCACATGGAAGGACAAGGACGACAAGACACAAGTATCCACCACATATACGGGCGTAGCCGAGGTGATGCTTACGCTGAAGGATGCCAAGACGGGTGAGGTTATCGCTAATCCATCGTTTAATGGTCAGGGAATCTCTGGTTCATCTTACTCTACATCCGATAAGGCCATCCAGGATGCGCTCAACAGGCTCTCGAGCCGCATCACGATGTGGCTCAACAAGTACCGCCCACTTCAGGCCAACATCTTAGAAGGTGGTGCTACCAAAAAGGACAAACAGAAAGAAGTTTATATTGACCTCGGCAGCAACGAGGGTGCCTTTGAAGGTCTGCACATGGGTGTTTTTATCATCAAGACCATTGGCGGACGCGAGGCCAAATCGCAAATCGGCAAGTTAAAGATTGAGGCCGTAGAGGGCGTTGACATCAGCCGTTGCAAGGTACAAAGCGGTGGCAAAGACATCAAGGCTGCCCTCGATGCAGGCCAGCAACTTCAGGTAATTAGTATCGACAAGTAATATCACACGAAACAATACAGTATAATGAGAAAGATTATGATGGTAACAGCGGCCATGACGCTGATGATGACGATGGCGGTGCTCACCGCATGTACTTCGTATAACGATGATAATCCTGCTGACGGCGGGATTGTGGGCAAGTGGTGCGCCGACGTGTCGGGCAAGACCTACGCCAAATGGAACTACGGTGAGACTTGGCAGGTGACCGAGCTGAAGGCCGACGGCACCGGCACCACCGACATCTACTACACCAGCAAAGACAAGCCAATAGCCCGCGAGCACCGCGACTTCACCTACGTGGCAGCCGAAGCAGCGGTGCTGACCGAGGGACTGCAGAAGGCCGATGCCACGATGGCCGCGAAGTTCGACGCATGGAGTCAGACGGAGAACATGATTCCCGTACCGCAGCCCTCGAAGTTCACCGTGTTCGTCTATGGCAATGCCGGCGGTACGATGGATATTGCCATTGAAGAAGGGTTCTGGGAGCAGGCAAAGAAGTTCCTTACCGACCACGACAATGTGCGTGTGGTGTGCTTCTACAAATACGGCAAGGATCTGCCCCAAGCACCCTTCTCTGGGAAGTATGCTAACCCGGGTGACATCGTATGGTTTGAGTTAACCAGCGAGACCGACCTCGACAAGATTAAGGACGAGGGCTTTCAGGCAATGGGCTTCGGCAACCAGGCCATCAGGCTGAAACTCTGCGACCCCGATGCGCTGAAGATGTTCATCGAGTTCAGCAACCTTGTATGTCCGGCAGAGCAGTATGTGTTTAGCATCTGGGGCCACGGCTCTGGTTTCAGCCCTATGACTGATGTGCCCGGCAAGTACGATGTTAGCGGTTCCGCTACCCGTGGCGTGATTGCCGACGAATGGAACGAACGCGAGCAACTCAACATGTACGAGTTGCACGATGCCATCCATGCCTCGGGCATCGACCACCTGAACACACTATTTTTCCATAACTGCATGATGGGCAATCTGGAAACGCTGACTGAGGTCAAAGACTGTGCCGACTACATCTGCTGCTCGTCACACATATTGAGAAGTAATGGCGAGGTGCTGACTGAATTCGTTCGCGGTCTCGTGGACAAAGGCAATGCCGAAGACGCTATGGCGCAGATGTTCGAACGTAACACACCCGTCTGGCAGGACGAATATCGTGAAGACGGCAGCATAGCCAATGGCGATTACAAGATGTATCGCACCGACAAGTTCGATGGCATCCTTGACGCTGCCAAGCATCTGGCCGACCGCCTCATTGCACTTTATCCCACTCAGAAAGATGCCATTGACTGCGCCACTAGCAAGGTCTATCGTTTCATTCCGATGGAGGGTATGGAATTCCAGGACCCCTTCTTCGACATTGCCGACTATGCCCACCTGCTGGCACAGGAGACGGGCGACACCCAGATGAAGACCATCGCCACCGAGATGGACAACGCCTTCAAGGAGGCCTTTGTCCACTATCGCGATGTCAGTTGGAGTAAGGAGCATCTCGACCACTACACGCTGAGTGTCTGTCTGGCACACCAACTATACTACACCTACGACTTTAAGTCTGCAAATTCGACGATGTTCCCCAACAACTTCGACGAAGGCTACGAACAGAGCGGTTTCCACAAATACACAGGCTGGGGCAACTGGCTCGGTATGAACGAGCAGTCACTTGGCCACAACCCGCAGTGTGGAAGTGTCGAACCTTAAAAAAATTCCTATACATCTATACATTTATTGTATATACCTCTAATAATCAGCTGATTATATTATGTATAGCTCTTATTTATCTTTGAGAGCTATACATTATTTATCTTAAATAAGTCGAATATTTGCATAAAAACATAGTTTATCTGCTTATATTCAGTCTGTTTCATCTTTATTTCTAACTTGGAAACAATTTGTTTCGTATTTTGAAACATTATGTTTCAAAGGCAAATACAAGTTGTTTCGATGGTTACAATATAGTGTAAACAGATATCTCGACGACCCCAGAGTGATACATGAGCGACCCCAAGATGCCGCATCTTACAAAAGATGATGTATAGACAACAAGTAATATTAGTGTTCTATACATTATATAAACGTCTAATAACCAATAATATAAGAATAAAATGTATAGATGTATAGCTATTTCATAAAAACAGATTGATTCTGTTTTAAACCGCAAATAACAACACTTTGCATGACCTCACAGGGTGCCTGTCCCTCTGTGAGGAGTAATAATATAGACCACCTGAACTAACTTTTGATGGTGACAAAGACACAAAAAATGTGCGATTTCTTGCTGATATCAGCAAAAAGTTGTATATTTGCAGCATAAAACCTAAAAAGTTAATAGAATGCAACCAATAAAGACACTTAACGACATGATTGTGTTCCTCCAGAAGCGAGGTGACAAGAAACGTGTAGCGGTGGTTTGTGCCAATGATGCCAGTACCCGTTATGCAGTAGAGAAAGGTAAGGAGATGGGCTTTATCGAACCCATCTATGTTGATGGTGATGATAAAGATGAGTGTGCCCGTAGAGCTGTGGCTATCTGTAAGAGCGGTGAGGCCGACATCCTTATGAAAGGACTTATCAATACCGACGTGATCCTTCGTGCGATATTAGATAAGGAGAACGGTATACTCCGACCTGGTCATGTGCTCACCCATGTTGCTATGGCAGAGATACCACGATATGAGAAGGTGCTTTTCTTTACCGATGCCGCTGTGATCCCTGTCCCCACAGAGGCTCAGCGCCGTCAGCAGATCCATTATATGAACTACGTATGTCATGCACTAGGTATAGAGGAACCACGCATCTCACTTATCCATTGTGCTGAGAAAGTGAGCGCTAAGACCTTCCCGTATACCGTTGATTATCTGGAGATTATTGCCGAGGCACAAACGGGTAAGTTCGGACGATGCATTATTGACGGTCCGCTGGACCTGAAGACATCGCTTGACTCAGTTAGTCTGCGAGAGAAGGGTATACACAGTGTGATAGACGGTCAGGCTGATGCGCTGATTTTCCCAGACATTGTTGCAGGAAACGTGTTCTATAAGACCATCACGCTATTTGGTTATGCCAAGACGGCTGGTGTGCTTCAGGGCACCCAGTGCTGTTGCGTGCTGCCATCGCGTGCAGACAGCCCAGACTCAAAGTATTACTCTCTGGCTCTGGCTGCAATATAAAAAGGGGGGTAGGAAATTACCCCTTTTAAGAATAAACCTTTATCTCTTGTTCTCCGCGCATGGCCCTAAGCACATTCATGGCCAGCGCCGTCAGTTCGTCTTCGCCTGGATAAACGAATACAGGGGCAAGGTAACTCAGTCGCTGGCGCAATCCGCCGGTAACATATTGGCTATGGGCAATGGCACCAGTTAGGATTATGGCATCAACATGTCCGTTGGTAGCAGGAGCAAGTGAAGCCAACCAGCGGGAAATGCTGTAAATCATGGCATCGAGCACCAGTTTTGCTTTCTTGTCTCCCTCGGCTATACGGCGCTCCACTTCGCGTACATCGTTAGTGCCTAAGTGGGCTGTTAGTCCGCTATGGCCGTTTATCTTACGCAGCATCTCGGCCTCGGTGTATTGTCCGCTATAACATAGCTTCACAAGGGCTGCAGTTGGTAGCATACCTGCTCGTGAGGGTGAGAATGGCCCGTCGCCACTCAGTGCATCGCTACACTCAATGGCTCGTCCGTGGTGATGCATAGCGAAGGAGATGCCGCTTCCCATGTGGCAGACAATAAGATCCTGCTCCTCGTACTTGAGGTCGTGTTCGCGGCAGTAACGTTTAGCTATCTCGCGTTGGTTCAGCGCGTGCCAGATGGTCTGGTGAGGCATCTCTGGCAGACCTGTTATGCGGGCTACATCGTCTAACTCGTCAACAACGCCAGGATCTACAGTAAATGCGCGACAGCCATCAATCTCGCGGGCTATGCTCAAAGCTATCAGCGAACCAAGATTGCAGGCGTGGTGCAGACGCGGGTTCTTGGTATCTTCGATAACCTTGTCGTTTAGTTCGTATACACCGCTCTCTATGGGCTTGACAAGCCCACCGCGACCTACTATTACATCAAAGTCCATGGTGTAGCCTTGGCGTTTAATCTCTTCAAGTATTTTTTCTTTGCGATAGTCGAACTCATCCATGATGAAAGGATATCGGCAAAGTTCTTCGAACGGATGGTTGAGCGTGGCGTGCATCAGCAGCTCCTCGTCTTGAAAGATTCCCACCTTGGTGGAAATCATTCCCGGATTAATAGCTAAAATTCTCATATCGGTCAATTGTTGGTATAGAGTAAAGAGGAGCCACACAAGGGCTCCTCTGAATAGTTATGCATCGATATTTGCGTACGTTGCGTTCTTCTCGATGAACTCACGGCGTGGCTCAACGTCGTCACCCATCAGCATTGAGAATATCTCGTCAGCTTCAGCAGCATTCTCGATGGTAACCTGCTTGAGCAAGCGGTTCTCTGGGTTCATTGTTGTCTCCCAAAGTTGCTCTGGGTTCATCTCGCCAAGACCTTTGTAGCGCTGGGTATGAAGTGCTGTAGCGTTCTCGTCACCGGCAACATACTTATCTATGAAAGCCTGTCGCTGTTGTTCCGTGTAGCAGTACTCAGAGAACTTCTTGTATGTACACTTATAGAGCGGTGGAGTAGCGATATAGAGATGACCACCTTGGATTACTTGTGGCATGAATCGATAGAAGAGTGTCATGATCAGCGTGTCGATGTGTGAACCATCGACGTCGGCATCGGTCATGATGATGATCTTATCATAACGCAGCTTATCAATGTTAGCATCCTTTGAGTCCTCGCCGTCTACACCAAAGCGTACACCGATTGACTGGATGATGTTCATAACAGACTCTGCCTCGAATACACGGTGCCACTGAACCTTCTCTACATTAAGAATCTTACCGCGCAGGGGAAGGATAGCCTGGAAGTGACGGTCGCGACCCTGCTTGGCTGAACCGCCTGCCGAGTCTCCCTCGACGAGGAATATCTCGCAATCCTTTGGATCCTTGTTAGAGCAGTCGGCTAGTTTGCCAGGCAGACCTCCACCAGTCATAGGGTTCTTACGCTGAACACTCTCGCGAGCCTTGCGTGCTGCGATACGTGCTGTTGCGGCCAGGATAACCTTCTCGCAGATGGTGTGAGCCTCTTTTGGATGCTCCTCAAGGTAATTGTTCATAGCCTCACCAACGGCCTTCTGAACAGCTCCGTTAACCTCGCTGTTACCGAGTTTGGTCTTGGTCTGACCCTCGAACTGAGGCTCAGCAACCTTTACAGAGATAATAGCTGTAAGCCCCTCGCGGAAGTCGTCCTGAGCCACCTCAATCTTGGCCTTCTCAATCTGCTTGCGCAACTGATCGTCCTCGTCAGAGTATTTCTTCAGAGAGCGGGCAAGAGCGATACGGAAACCAGTAAGGTGGGTACCGCCCTCGATAGTGTTGATATTGTTAACGTAAGAGTGGATGTTCTCAGAGTAATCGCTATTATAAAGCAGGGCAACCTCGATGGGCACACCATCTTTCTCTGTCTTCAGACAGATAGGATCACCGATGATAGAGGTGCGGTGACGATCAACGTAACGAACGAACTCCTTCAGACCTTCCTTAGCGTGGAACACCTCGGGCTGACGGAGGTTGCCCTCCTCGTCAGGACGGAGGTCGGTAAGAGTGATGGTGATACCAGCGTTAAGATAAGCCAGTTCACGCATACGCTTAGCTATGATGTCGTACTTATACTCGGTGGTGGTGAAGATTGTACCATCAGGCCAGAACTGCTGACGGGTACCTGTCTTGTCTGTATCGCCTACAATCTTAACATCGTAAAGAGGCTTTCCTTTCTCGTACTCCTGCTGGTAGATATGGCCATTACGGAATACTTGTGACATCATGTGTGTAGAGAGTGCATTAACACAACTCACACCTACACCATGAAGACCTCCAGATACCTTATAAGAGCCCTTGTCAAACTTACCACCTGCATGAAGTACTGTCATTACAACCTCCAGAGCGCTCTTATGCATCTTCTCATGCTCATCTACAGGAATACCACGTCCGTTGTCCTGAACGGTGATAGAGTTATCTTCGTTGATTGTTACTTCTATATGTGTGCAAAATCCGGCCATAGCCTCGTCGATAGAATTGTCGACGGTCTCGTTAACCAGATGGTGAAGTCCTTTCTCGCTTATATCGCCGATGTACATTGCAGGGCGCTTGCGCACAGCCTCTAAGCCCTCGAGAACCTGAATGTTACTCGCGGAATAATTCTGTTCTTGAATCAGTTGTTCGTCTGTCATTTTAATATTTCTAATGATTTTGGATGCAAAGGTACGAAAAAATATTCAGATAAACGTAGTTTATCTGCTAAAAAACAATAAAAATAAAACCGCAATCCTAAAGGGTTGCGGTTTTTGTGTCAATATGTCGGAATGTGTTATCCCAGTTTGTTGACATGCTGAGCAAGACTAGACTTCAGGTTGGCAGCCTTGTTCTTGTGGATGATGTTTGTCTTTGCCAACTTGTCAAGCATCTTCTGTACCTTTGGATAAAGGGCAGCAGCCTCTTCCTTGTTGGTCATAGCGCGCAGCTTGCGCACAGCGTTACGCATTGTCTTTGCGTAGTAGTGGTTGTGAAGCGCCCTCTTCTCAGTCTGGCGGATTCTCTTCACTGACGACTTGTGATTTGCCATTTTTTAATTTTAATTTTAATTGTTGAACTTAAAGCTTATGGGTCTTATACCCTTCGGATGCCCTGGGCGGACTCTTTTAAAAGAATCCTCCGCCACCGTTCCTGATTGCTCAGTAGCACTTGGCTGTGCAGATGACGGATTTAGTGTGTAGTCCCTAGGAGAGTCGAACTCCTCTTTAGAGAATGAAAATCTCTCGTCCTAACCGATAGACGAAGGGACCATTGATGCTAAAAGCGGGTGCAAAGGTACTACATTTTTTGAACTTTTAGCTTTGAACTTTGAAGTTTGTGATAATTATTAACCATAATTAACTATATTTGCCTTAAAATGTTCTTTGCCTAATGCTCAATATTCAAAGTTTATTGTATCTTTGCATCCGTAATGCTGACCAAGACTCAGGCTATAGTGCTGCATTCTATTAAGTATGGTGAGACAAGATTGATAGTCGATATGTTCACCAGAAGTAACGGGAGACTTTCGTTTATCGTTAGTCTGCCAAAGAGTCCTAAGTCGAAAGTCAAAAAACAGTATTTCCAACCACTGACAATGCTGGAGATAGAGGCTGATGTAAGACCTAAACTTCAATTGCAGAAACTTAAGGATGTTCGAATTGTTTCACCTTATGAGAGTATTCCTTTTGATCCTCATAAACTGTCGATATCTCTTTTTGTAGCAGAGTTCTTGTATTATGCCTTAAGAGGAGAACAGTATAATATACCTTTATATGATTATATTGCCAGTAGTTTCCTGTGGCTTGACACCCAGAATGTTCGCTTTGCAAATTTCCATCTTGTGTTCCTTATGCGAATGAGCCGTTTCCTTGGTTTTTATCCAAACGTGGAACATTACGTGTCTGGCAATTATTTTGATCTGAGGGAAAGTGTGTTCTGCGCTCAGCCTCCTGTGCATCGCGATTTTCTGTTTCCTCATGAGGCAGAGAAGATCCAGCTGATGCTACGAATGGATTATCCAACAATGCATCTGTTTAAGATGTCGCACGAGGAACGAGGGCGGCTGATAGAGGTGGTTCTTCGTTATTATCGTCTTCATCTTCCTGATTTCCCGGATCTTAAGTCGTTAGACGTATTACGCGAATTATACCTATAAAAGATTACTCCGTGCAAAGTCAGAACTTGATGCACGGAGTAAATAGGTATGTTAATAATGATATAGATAATTATCCGCGAGCTTCAATCTTCTTGTTGATGTCGTCAATTACCTCGTCAGTCAGTTCGTACTTGGAGATTATGAACATAGCAAGGAGCAGCAGGATAGCCGGAATGATGCATACCAACCAGCGAATACCCTCCTGAGCCAGAGGCGTCTGGAGTTCCAAGTCGTTCATGAAGTAAGCACCAGCGGCATTGCCTACCGACATCATGGCAAAAGCTGTAATGAAGAAGAGGGCAATGATGCGGAGAGGACGGTTGCGCATGAACTCCATCCAAAGGTCGCTCACCTTTACGTTAGCCGACTCCGACTGATCCATTACCACACGCTCCTTAGTCTGGCTGAAGCAGAAGATAAGCAGAGTAAGACCTGCGAGCGAGTAGAGCAACATCGTAGTGAACCAAGCACCAGAATCTTTTGGCAGTGTGGTAGCCTCTTCGGCAGGTATATAGTTTGTCATGGCGAGTACTAATCCTGGGACAACGCCGCCCAGAGCCATGCCAGCCTTGAAGAAGATACCCGTGAGAGCATTTACGATTCCGGCAATACGCCGCCCTGTGGTATACTCGGCATAAGAGATAACCTCGGGGATAAGAGCCCACATATAACCAGTAGCCACGATGACGCCAGTAGACTTGATGAACTGGGCAATGTAAACCAGTGTTATGTTCTCCTTAACTGTGCCCATCTTGCTGATGATGTAGAGCATAGCCATACCTACGATAGCGATAGAAAGGAAGATATAGAACATATTCTTCTTGCCCACCTTTTTCTTAATGGCAGGTACCAGAGGCATGAAAATGAACGATGGCAGAGAGCCTAGACCCATGAACATGGCCATTTCGAGCGGCAGACTCTGCGACGAAGCGAAGATTGCCACCATGATAGGCACACCAGCCGATACGGCCAAACCACCCACGTTAGCCATGAACATGCGGACGGAGGTAAGAATGGTAATCTCATCGGTATCGCGGGTAAGCGATGAATTTAGTGCTCCGTAAGGTACATTAATCAGCGTGTAGAGCATCGACATACCTACATAGGTAAGGTAGGCATAAATAATAGACGGTGCAAATCCATCCCAGAAACACAGGATTGCAAGGATGGTAAGAGGGATACCACCTGTTACCAGATAGCTGCGATACTTACCCAATGAGGGGTTGTGCTTGTCTACAAAAGTACCTACGAGTGGATCCCAGATCACGTCTACCAGACGTACCACGAGAAACATTGTGCCAGCCAGTCCCGCTGACTTTGCGGCATCGCCACCAAGGACGTACACGTCGGTGTAGAAGAAGAGTAAATACATGCAGATAGTCTGATAAATCAGGTTCTGCGCCAAATCTCCAGCACCGAAGCCGATGCGCTGGAGCCATGAAAGCTTGTAAAAACCTTTGGTTTCGTTAGTTGTACTCATAATGATTATTTTATTTGATTGCTATTTCGAATGAACTCATCGGCAGTCCGCTTAGCGAACGTACATTTGCCTGTAGTGGGTTGTCTTTCCAAGCGTAGCGGATGGCATGAGGATTAAAGGCGGGGCTCATGAGTGTAATGACGTTTCCCTTGCCTATGGCAACCACATTGTGGAAGATTTTGTCTTCGCCAGCCACCTCGAATGTATAAAGCTCGCCTTCTTTTATAGGCTGATCAAGTATGAGTTGTATGTGATTGCCAGTAACTTCTGTTGATACCACCTCGGGCGACAGTTTCACCTTATTATTATATATAAGGTAATCGAAACAGAGACCTATGCGTTCTGCCACTTCCTTCTTGCGCAGAGGGTGTATATCTACCGTCTCGCCCAGATCGTTTATTACTGCCAATTCGGCTCTGCTGTCGGCCTTAGCCACTGTGCGCTGGGCCTCGCGCAGTTGTGCCCAACCGCTGTTCATTGGCTCTGTCTGTGGGGTCAATGGACGAGGGAACCCCGTTTGCTGGCGACCATCGTAGTTAGCCAACTGTACAATTACAAACGGCATCTGCTGATCCTGCCAACGGTCACGCCAGCAGCCCATCAGCTTCTTCAGATAATCGGCGTAAGGAGCAGGATTGCCAGTGTTCGATTCTCCCTGATACCACACAATTCCGTTGATGGCATAAGGTGCCAGAGGATAGAGCACAGCGTTATAGAGTGTAGTGGGCAGGTTCTGAAGTGAAACATCGCCACTTGGGCAGTTGGGCATCTCTGCGCCAACTTTCATCTTCCAATGGTTACCAAGAGGAATAACATCCTTAGGCATTGGGTTCTGTGAATTGCGGTCCTGACCGAAACAGAACATATAAGGTTTTTCTGGTATAAAGTGGGCTGCGCCGTATTTGTTAATAAAGCGGATGGCAATTACATTATCGCCTTCTCGCAGTAATCCCTCCGGGATATCATAACGACGTGGCGGATACTGGTAATATGTGTGACCAATTTCCTTTCCGTTAAGATAGGTCACGTCCTGATCAAACAATGTGCCCAGAAGCAAACGCGCAGGTTTTCCTGCATGTTCTTTGTCAATGTTGATATGTTGACGAAGCCACACACTACCTACTCCGTGCCATGTCCACTTCTCCTGGTTTATCTGAGGCCATTGGGCATCGTCTACAGAAAAATCAGCATGACCTGGGTCGTTTAGATTCAGTATGGTCTCCCATTGCAGGCTTGCAGCATTGTTGGCCTGCGTCTGTGCATGAACGTAGTTATCGCTTTGGAACATCTCAGTCCTCTTTATCAGCATGGGATAATCGGCAATTAGCGAATCCTTGCTTATCCATGCCTCGATGGGTGTGCCACCCCAGCTGTTGACAATGATGCCTTGGGGTACTCCTGTCTTCTCAAACATACGTTTCCCCAGGAAATATCCTACTGCAGAGAATGGCCATGCATTCTGCTTGTTCAGTGATTTCCAGTTGATGGGAGTATCTTTGATATCGTCTTTGACGCCATGTGTATCCGTATCGTTCTGCACACGGAACAGGCGGATCTTGGTGTTCTCATAGCTATCGACCTCCTGTGCATATTGCGGATAGACACGCTCGATATGGACATCGATATTAGATTGCCCGGAACAAAGCCACACATCGCCAATTAGTACGTCTTTGTATTCTCTCACCTCTCCATTCTCGCCTCTCACCTCTAAAGAAAATGGTCCTCCGGCTTTCATCTTTGGTAGGTCGATGCGCCATTTCCCTTCAGCATCAGCAGTAGTGGTGTATTGCTTCTTGTTGAATAGTAAGGTCACTTTCTCTCCGGCATCAGCCTTACCCCATACGGGAATTGGCTTTCCACGTTGTAGCACCATGCCAGACTGGAAAAGTTTGGGGAGACAAACCTTTGCCTCCACGAGCGAGGCACTCAAGAGAACCACGCAGAGCAATATTATTTTCTTCATATCTTTTATGTACGCGTACGAATTCTGATGCAAAAATAACAAAAAATTGCGTTGAAATGGCAAAAAATAGCATTTTTCTTATCTGATGAAACATGATGAAAAGCATCTGTAACATTTCGGAATGTCATATTTCTTATTTTTTAGTATCTTTGCACCCTGAATATTATCAGGCAATTTATTTACGAAATGTCAGCGATCAATCAAAACCGACAGAAAATCTCGATGGGCGAGAAGGTCGGCTACTCTTTAGGAGATGCCGCAGCTAATCTCGTGTTCCAGATGATGATGATCTTCCAGTTGAAGTTCTATACGGATGTATTCGGACTCGATGGAGCCATAGCGGGAAGTGTCCTGCTGATAGCATGTCTTTCTGCCATTGTGGTAGATCCAGCAGTAGGAATATTGTCAGACAGAACCAATACTCGTTGGGGAAAGTTCCGCCCATGGATCTTGTGGACGGCAGTACCCTTTTGTGTGTTTTATGTTCTTGCTTTCTATAATCCTGGCATCGAGGATAAGGCTACAGTGGCTACCTATGCCACCATCTCTTATCTTTTGCTGATGACGGTTTATTCGTTTAATAACGTACCTTATTCTTCTTTGGGAGGAGTAATGACCAGCGATATCCAGGAGCGTACGAATATTACGACTATCCGTTTTGTGGCGGTCACCATAGCACAGTTCGTAGTGCAGGGACTGACACTTCCGTTGGTAAACCATTTTGGGAATGACGGAAAAGATTTGCAGCATGGATGGATCTGCACTATTGGTATCTTTGCTGTTATCGCATTCGTATTCTTTATGATAACATTTGGCGTGAGCCGTGAACGAATCGCTCCTTCCCCTGCACAGGATATAAATATTAAGGAAGATATCAAACAGACGATATCCAATGTGCCCTGGAACACAATGTTCGTGCTCACCTTCTCACTCTTCATAACCCTGTCGATGTGGGGCTCAGCAATGAATTTCTACTTCCAGCATAATATCGACCAGAAGTCTCTGTTCGATTTCCTTGACACCTTCAAACTCGTAGATGATATGAGCGATGCCTATCCTGTGGGATTCTCTTTATTTAATATGGTGGGAGCTGTAGTTCAGTTCATTGGAGTAATACTGATGTCTCAATACCTGGCTAATAAGTATGGTAAGAAGAGAGTGTTTATTGCATGTCTTTCGCTTACAGCCTTTTTCTCGGCATTGTTCTATATACCATCGCCAACGGATGTCAGCTTGATATTCGTGCTAAACATCTTGAAGTCTTTGGCCTATGCTCCTACAGTACCTCTGTTGTGGGCGATGATAGCAGATGTGGCTGATCATATCGAATACGAGAACCATCGTCGTGCCACAGGCTTCTGTTTCTCTGGAATCATAATGGCACTGAAGGTTGGTCTTGGCACTGGTGGTGCTATCGCTGGTGTTATCATTTCTGCATTTGGATATGTGTCTGGCAATGTGTCTATACAGAACGAGACGGCTATGGAGGGTATCCGACTGGTGTCAAGCATAGTACCTGCCATCATGTTTGGTGTAGGCGTATTAGCCTTACATTTCTATCCCATTACCAAGGAGTATAATGAGAACATGCAGGCAGAGCTTGCCTCAAGACGTTGTCAAGCTGAGATGTCAATTGATGATTTTTGAATATCTGAATAATGTATAATTTAATTTTTAAGAGTATGAAACCTCGTTATCTTTTCCCCAGTGATTATATGGCAGACCCTTCTGCCAATGTGTTTAACGGCCGTATCTACGTGTATCCCTCTCATGACTGGGAGGCAGGTGCTGCCTTTGATGATGATGGAGGTCATTTCCAGATGAAAGACTATCATGTACTCTCATTGGATGATGTTGAGAATGGTGAGGTTACTGATCATGGTGTTATCCTTGATGTTGAGCAGGTTAAGTGGGCTGAGAAGCAGATGTGGGATAACGATTGTGTAGAGAAAGACGGCAAATACTATCTTATTTTCTCAGCTAAGGACTATAATGGTGTGTTCCATCTTGGTGTAGCTGTTAGTGATACTCCAGAGGGTCCATTCATTCCGGAGGATCAGCCTATCCGTGGTTCTATGAGTATCGACCCCAGCGTGTTTAAGGATGATGACGGACAGATCTACGTTTACTTCGGTGGCTTGTGGGGTGGTCAGCTCCAGTGGTATCAGGCTCCTGAGAAACTGGTGAAGGAGGGTGTTGACCTTGGCCCTGCCGGAGATAGGAAGACTCAGCTCTTCGCTCCTTCCGATGTTCCTGCACTGCCAAGTTTCGTAGCTCGGCTGAGCGATGACGTGAAACAGTTTGCTGAGGCACCTCATAGCGTAATCGTAGTTGACAAGGACGGACAGCCTCTGAAGGCAGGTGATCCTCATCGTTTCTTCGAGGCATCATGGATGCATAAGTATAATGGGAAGTACTATTTCAGCTATTCTACGGGTGACAGCCATATGCTCTGCTATGCAATAGGTGATAATCCTTACGGGCCTTTCACTTATCAGGGCGTAATCCTTGATCCTGTTGTTGGCTGGACAACTCACCATAGCATCCTGCAGTATAAGGGCGAGTGGTTTTTGTTCTACCACGACTGTGTTCCTTCAAACGATATCACTCATCTTCGTTCGCTGAAGGTTCAGCGTCTGTTCTATAATGAGGATGGAACAATCCAGAAAGTCATTAATGAGTAATCTCATTGAGTCATATTACAGAAATCACCGTGACGAGCTACTGGCGTTTGTCAGTAGCCGCCTTGGTGGTGCTGTAGAGGCAGAGGACATTGTTCAGAATGTCTTTTTGCGTCTGTTTACTACAGATAAGATGATTACAGAGATTACCTTGCCCGCCTTAACCTATACTATAGCCCGCAACCTTATTTCAGACTATTATCGCCGCCGTAATACTTACGAGGAGTTTGAACACTATATCAAACACTCTATTGACGAAAGCTCTTCTATGGAATCGGTAATCTCAGCAAAAGAAATTACAGAACTATTTGAACGTGGTCTTGCACGTGTCCCGGAGAACTGTCGTGAAATATACCGCATGCATATCTATGGCGGTATGAAGGTCGGAGAAATCTCACAAACGCTTGGTGAAGGATATAAGTCCGTAGAGCACCGATTGGGTGCTGCGCGCAAAGCATTGCGCAGTTTTTTTAAAAATTATGCCTGAAAAGTATTAGCAGACTTCTGTGTTAGCGCAAACAGTGAAAAAAGATAGTAAATAATTTGCATTTTCCAACATTATTTAGTACATTTGCAGCCTAGTTACTACAGCTAATAGCTACTAATAATGTTGAATAGATTATTTTTCTGGTGTATATTATCACTATTGACAGTAGGCACAGTTGCCGCACAGTCTATTTATAACGTAACCTCTTTCGGAGCAAAGGGCGATGGAAAGACAGATGATGCTGTCGCCATACAGAAAGCTATTGACAAATGTTCAAAAGATGGCGGAGGAATGGTGCTGTTCCCCCGTAATCATGTATTTATCTCAGGTCCTGTTGAACTGAAGAGCAATGTGGAGATTCATCTTGAGTCTACTGCCACATGGAAGGCAAATCCTGATGAGAGCATCTATAAGTTTAGTGCTTTTGGCGAGAACAGAGGCGAGGGTATGCTGTGGCTCTATGCCAATGATGCCGATAATATCAGTATCACGGGTAAAGGTACCATTCATGGTAACGGCATCGCTTTCATGGGTGCAGAACTAGAGGATTCTTACGAACTGAAGCCTCTTGCAGACCAGTCGTTTGATCCACGTCCTCATGTGCTGACACTTACTGATGTTCGGAATCTCACCATCCGTGACGTCACTATCCGCGAGGGTGCATATTGGACAGTACATCTCATCGGTTGCAACGAGGCGGTTATTGATGGCATCAACCTCCTGAATAATCTTAAGATCCGCAATGGTGACGGTATCGATATCGACCACTCAAAGAATGTGCGTATAGCCAATTGTCATATCACCAGCGGCGATGACTGTATCTGCTTGAAGAACCGTCGTGAGTTTGAGAAGTATGGCTCTTGTCATGATATCACGGTTACTAACTGTGTGATGTCAAGCCGTTCTTGTGCCATTAAGATTGGTTCTGAGAATATGGACTCAATCTATAACGTGGTATTCGACAATTGCATCATTACTGGTTCTAATCGTGGTTTGGGAATACAGAATCGCGATGAAGGAACGGTCACAGATGTCATTTTCTCAAATATCCAGCTCGATTGTCGTCTTTGGAGCGATGTGTGGTGGGGTAAGGCAGAGCCTATCTATGTTACTAGCTATCCACGTGCCAATGGTAATCATAAGGATGCTAACTGGCGATTCCCAAAGGGACAGATAGAAGGGCGTTGTGGTGAGGTAAGTCGTATCTACTTTAACAATATCACAGCTCTTAGTGATAATGCCTGTTTCGTAGGTGGTGATGTTCCAGGCAAGGTGAAGAATATTTATTTCAATAATGTACGCGTGAACATTACTAATAGTGAAAGTGAATTTATTATGGACAAGCGTCCTTGTAAGGGGGAAGGTTCCCTAAAGTTCAAGAAAGACGATTTAAGCGAGCAGTCGCTTCCTCTATTTACAGAAAATTTTTAATTATTTTTTATAACTAATCAATTTTAATTTCTAACTTATGCAAAAGATTCTAAATCTGAAACAAGGAACTCTGAAGGCAATGTCCTTCGGTCGGTTGGTACTCACCACCGCCTTCTTCTTGTTGTGCAGTACGGTTATGATGGCACAGCAGAAAGTGTTAGGTACTGTACTGGACGCAACAGGTGAGCCTCTGATCGGTGTAAGCGTGCTCGAGGCAGGAACTTCTAATGGAGTAGTTACCGATTTCAATGGTGACTTTACACTGACAGTTAAGCAGGGTGCAAAGCTCACATTCACCTACATCGGCTACATCTCACAGACACTTGCTGCCGCTAATGGAATGAAGGTTACTCTTGAGGAAGACAACAAGGTGCTTAATGAAGTTGTTGTAGTAGGTTATGGTACTATGCGCCGTAAGGATGTTACATCTTCTATTACAACAGTGAAAGCAGAGGATCTTAATAAGGGAGTTTTTTCTGATCCAGCTTCAATGTTGCAGGGAAAGGTTGCTGGTCTGACAGTAACAACTAATGGTGATCCCTCTGGCTCTCCGAGCATAACGCTTCGTGGTGCTTCTTCACTTCGTACTGGAGATGCCATGCAGCCTTACTATGTTATCGATGGTATTCCTGGAGTTGACATCTCAATGGTAGCTCCTGATGATATCGAGAGTATTGATGTGCTCCGCGACGCTTCTGCTACAGCCATCTACGGATCTAAGGCAGCTAATGGTGTAATTATTATCACTACCAAAAGTGGACAGGAAGGCAAGACAAATGTTAGCTATAACGGCTATGTAGCATTTGATAAAGTGTCAAAGACGCTTGATATGGCTACTGCTTCACAGCTTCGTTCATCAGGACTTATCGGCTCAGAGCAGGACGGTGGCGGTGACACCGACTGGCAGAAGGAAGTCCTTCGTACAGGTTTCAGTCATAACCACAACTTAAGCATCTCAGGTGGTAATGCAAAGACAAAGTACATGGGTTCTATCAACTACATGAGCCGCGAGGGTGTTGTTCGTGGTACCGATATGAACCGTGTCAATGCACGTACACTCCTTTCTACAAAGATTCTGAAGGATCGTTTGGAACTGTCTGTAGGATTGAATGCCATGCAGGGACGTTTCAATGGTGTTCCATTGTCTGGTGTTAGTGGAACGGATGCTGGTAAGAGTGTTCTAGATGCTATGAATTACTATTCACCAACCAATCCTGTTCGCAACGTTGATGGAACATGGTATGAAAGCTATATAGGTTCTGCCAATTATAATCCATTGTCAATGATTTATGAGGACAACAACCGCAATGAATGGAAGCGTATCCAGTATATCACAAAGGCTTCTCTGAAAATTATAGATGGTCTGGTATGGAATGCCAACTACTCTTACGATACGGGTCAGAATACATACAGTTGGTATCAGACTCAGCAGACTCAGATGGACAAGGGATATAATGGACGTGCACATCGTGATACATACCTGCGTCACAATCAGACATTTGAGACATATGGTAACTACGACGCAACATTCGCTAAGGTTCATAAGTTGGGACTTATGGCAGGTTATTCTTGGGAAGAGCGTGTTGGCAATGATGGATTTGGAGTAACAGTTAACAACTTCTATAATGATGTTACAAATTTCTGGAATCTCCGTTATGCAAATAATATCAATGGCATTACAGACGTAACGGGTTCTTCTCGCACGAAGATTCGTAACATCTCGTTCTATGGCCGTGTGAACTATAGCTACAACAGCAAGTATATGCTTCAGGCTACGATTCGTCGTGACGGTTCATCTGTTTTTGGATCTGACCACAAATGGGGAACATTCCCATCAGCATCTGTTGCCTGGAACATTACAGAGGAGGAGTTCATGAAGAACCAGAACATCTTCGACCAGTTGAAACTCCGTGTTGGCTATGGTGTCAGTGGTAATGCTATGGGATTTGGCGCATACGATGCTATTGCTACGTATGGTCTAAACAGCAACTCTTTCGAGTACATCCTTTCCGATGGTACCAAGTACACTATGTATGGTATCGAGGCGCAGAACAACCCCAATCCAGACTTGAAGTGGGAGCGCACATCTATGCTTAATATAGGTATTGATTTTGCTTTCCTTGGAGGTCGTATTAATGGTAGTATTGAGTACTATAGCAAGAAGACAAGTGACCTTATTCACAGTTATTCTGTTTCAACGAGCGTCTATCCTTTGAACTGGATTCGTGCTAATGTGGGTGATATATCCAACAGTGGTATTGAATTCTCGCTTAATGCTACACCTATAAAGACTAATGATTTCCAGTGGCAGACCACAATAAATTTGTCTCACAACAAGAACACAGTGGATAAGTTGTCAAATTCTACTTATAGTGTGGATTATATTTCAATGGGAAATCCAAACATCGGTGGTATTTCTTCATATGCAGACACTCAACGTATTATGGAGGGTGAACCTATTGGTACATTCTATACCTATCGCCACGCAGGCTACGATACCAGTGGAAACTCTGTATTCTATGTAGGCGACATCACTAAGCATCAGGATGCTGACGGTAACGTGCAAGCTGATACATATCAGGATGCAAGCGGTAACTGGGTAACTTCATCACCAGTCGAGGAAGACAAAGCGATAGTAGGCTCAGCTCAGCCAAAGATTGTTTATGGATGGAATAATACTTTAAGCTACAAGAACTGGAGTCTGACAGCCTTCTTCCAGGGAGTCCTTGGCAACAAGATTCTGAATGCAACTAAGGCTCACTATAGTTTCCAGGGTCATCTGGCAGGTGGAAAGAACGTTTTGGCAGAGCGTGTTAATGATGCACAATGGAAGTCTGATGCCAATGCACATATTCCTGGTGACAACTATCTGGAGAGCGGTAGCTATCTGCGTCTCTCTACAATCACCTTAGGCTACACATTTGATAAGCTCGGTGATTGGCTAAAGAGCCTGCAGCTCTATGCAACTTGTAACAATGTGTTTACTATCACGGGCTATAGTGGTATTGATCCTGAGGTTAACCTTGGTGGTTTGACTCCTGGTATTGACTACCGCGAGGGTACATATCCTCACACTCGTTCGTTTATTATCGGTGCAAAGATTAACTTCTAAAAAAAATACGGAAAGAATATGAAAACAAATATAAAGCTATTTCTCGCAGCTGGTTTGATAGCATTGACATCTAGCTGTACAGATCTGGACGTGAAGCCTGAAGCTCAGTTCACGGAATATCCCAATAGCGAAGCTGCGGTAGAAGCACAGATGGCAGATGTGTATTTCCATCTGCGTGGTACGCTTGGTCGTCGCTACATGGAGGCTCAGGCTCTGTCGTCAGACGAATGGGTTGGTATAAGTTTCGATGGTGACTATGCCGATGGCGGTATCTATGCCCAGTGTTCCCTGCATAACTTCGATGCAGGAAGTGCATCAACAGGCTGGTATGACGATGTGGCCGCAGGTATAACCAAGGCTAATCGTGTAATTGTGAATATGGGTGGAGAAGAGAACGATGCTACCGCTCAGGCTCGTTACATGCGTGCTTATTATTCTTGGATTCTTATGGACAGCTATGGCGATACGCCTATTTTGGATCATCTGGCTGCCGACGGTGAACAGATAGATCGTTCACCACGTGCAGACGTTGCTCGTTGGATTGCAAGTGAGTTGGAGACAATTATTCCACTGCTGCCAACTAATGTGGACGTGAGTACATATGGTAAGCCAACACGTTATGTTGCTGAAGCTCTTCTTGCAAAGATATATATCAACTGGCCTGTTTATACTGCCAGCAGTGTGACGGCATACGATGCTGCTTCTTACAATAATGAGAAACTGAGTAATGTAGTTAGTCTTTGTGATGACATTATCCAAAGCGGAAAGTTCAGCCTGTCTGAGGGAGCAAGCGGCTATCGCTCCAAGTTCTGGCCCAACAATGGCTATCAGATTAAGGACTTCATTTATGCAATGCCTTATGATGCCATTACTGCCCAGGGATTCCAGTACTGTCGTCCTCGTATCTGGCGTCAGGGACGTAATGATGGTAACGGCGGACCCGGTTACTTTGGCTCTGATATCGGTCAGTCAACAGGTGGTAACTTCTCTATTTCCCCAGAGTTTGCTGATGTGCTGATGGCTCTCGAGACAGATGACCGTCAGGAGAACATCCTTGCAGGACAGATATACATGTTTGATGCAACAACCTATGCGAAGACATCTACTCCATATACATATAAAGGTGAGCCTATTGTGCTTCAGAAGACCATACGCCTGAAGAACAGGACTGATGCAGGCCAAGACTATTATGACTGGGGAACATCACCGTCAGCTTATCCTGCTGCTGCTGACATATTCTATCTTAATACAGGTAAGGATGTCGCAGGTTGGAGTCAGGGTTATAAGAGCGTTAAGTACTTCGTTATCCGTGAGGACTTCATCAACGGGCGTAATCAGTCTAACGACCTCCCAATCTTCCGTTATGCAGACATCCTGTTGACCAAGGCGGAGGCTATCAAACGTGGTGCACCTGCAACAAATGGCCAGACCGCACAGAGCTTGTTCAACCAAATTCGTTCTTATGTAAATGCACCGAATATCAATAGTGAACCGACACTTGAGGATATTTATGCAGAGCGTGGACGTGAGCTGTTTGATGAGAACTGGCGTCGTAACGATATGATTCGCTTCGGTCACTTCGAAGATGAGTATGGTTTCCATCGTAAGGGATTCCCAACAGCCCGTTTCGACAAGGAGTGCCGTATTTTCCCAATTCCACAAGGTACACTTAATACGAACACCAACTGGAAACAGAATGCTGGTTACTAATATACAAGCAATAACAAAAATCTCCCTGCTTCAAAACCGAGGCAGGGAAATTTTTTGCAGTCTGAAAGAGATTTTATGAATAGGGTACGCAAATATATAGGATGTCTGTTGCTGATGATGACCGTGTCTGCAGCTGCCCCAAAAACGTTGGACCTACGGACTGACAAATTGAAGATTCCTGCTGACGGGCAATTATGTACCCGACAGCTCCAGCAAGCCATCGACCAAATAAGTAAAAAGGGTAGGGGACGACTGATATTTACAAAAGGAACATATCTTACTGGCGGGCTGCTGCTTCGTTCTAGTGTAGAGCTTCATCTGGAAGAAGGGGCTACGCTTTTGGGTAGCACAAATCCTTATGATTATAAGCCAATAAGTGTAGCTCACTCTGATGACAAACGGAATGATAATGCCTCTATAGCATTGATTATGGCTGACGGGGCAGAGGGTATCCGCATAACGGGTAGTGGTACTATCGACGGACAGGGGCTGCAACTAGCCCTGAACATTGACAGTCTTCACCATACTGGTGAGCGCCTTGATCCCAATTACAACCAGCGTCGACAGCGCCCAAGTGAGACAGCCCGCCCTAAATTGTTTTTCCTGCATGGATGTAAGGACGTGCTGGTTGAGGGTGTTAAATTGCGCAGTAGTGCCAACTGGGGACTTTCGCTTCATCTCTGCGAAAATGTAACGCTGCGTAATCTGGATATCGAGAACCGTGCCTACTGGAACAACGATGGTATCGACCTTACAGACTGCAAGCATGTCTTGGTGGCTGATTGTAAGATTAACTCGGCAGATGATGGGGTCTGTCTGAAGTCATATCATGCGGATAGTGAGTGTTTCGACATCGAGGTGGCTCGTTGTGATATTCGTAGCAGTGCATCGGCGGTGAAATTCGGTACTGCCTCATGGGGAGGGTTTCGAAAGATTCATATACACGATATAAAGGTGCAGGATACTTTCCGTTCGGCTATAGCTATAGAGAGTGTTGACGGTGCTCAGATTGACAGTATTCTTGTAGAACGTGTTGCTGCCCATAACACGGGTAATCCTATCTTTATGCGCCTGGGACAGAGAGCGGGTAATAGAAAAGGCTCGTTGCGAAACGTTACTATCCGTGATTTCTCTTGCGAGGTGCCTTTCTCACGTCCTGATATTGATTATGATTTGCGAGGTCCTGAGGTGGATTATTTCCATAACATACACCCATCCCCAATATGCGGTATTCCTGATAACTGCATCGAAAACATTCTTCTTGAGAATGTCAATATTACTTATCCAGGACGAGCCAGCAAAGGAATGGCCTACATGCCTCTTTGGCGCAAAGGTGGTGTGCCAGAACAGATAGACAAATATCCTGAGTTTACGATGTTTGGCGAACTGCCCTCATGGGGCTTGTATTTACGACATATACACAACATCACTCTGAAGAATGTCCGTCTTACTCTCAAGGACTCTGACTTCCGTCCAGCCGTCGTCGAAGAGGATGTTGAGGGGCTTATCACGATAACATCTGAAAAAGTAGCTCGGGCTCTCTGAAACCCAGCATTTCCGGTGTTGATATAACTACCCATAACCCGTTGCTTAAGAATTATGACGCAAAGATACGAAATATCCTCGACTACATACATTGTATTCGAGGATATTTAGGTACGTTTAATGCTTTTCGTAAACATTCTGCCTACCTCTCCACTTTCACACCATACCTGTCACTCTACCCCAACGAATTATAACTTGCTGATGGCTTGCTGGGTCTTCTGGCGGCCGATGGCGATGAGGCGCTCTGACTTGTCGTAGTCGAAGCCGCCATAACGGGCCATCTGTATATCTACAAGGATATCGGGCTTCATAAGCTGAGCCATGAGGATGGAGTTCTGGCGGATCATCAGCGAACTCACACGTGAGAGCATCGTATAGTAATTGAAATCGAGGTTGTCGGGTATCAGCCTGTTGAGAATCTGCTGCGAAAGCGATGTACTGCGTTTGCGCTTTTCTGCCAGTTCGTGCTGTCTTCTCCATTGACCCTCATAATCGTGACCGCTCACGTCGATACCAACAAGGATATCCCCTTCATGGCGTGCTACTCGATTCATGGGGATAGGATTTGTTACACCGCCATCGATAAGAATCATTCCGTCGCGCTTAACGGGCTCATAAAATGAAGGCAGGGAAATAGACGCACGGATAGCCTCGAAGAGACTCCCTTCACGAAAGACCACCTCATGTCCTGATTTCCAATCAGTCGCTACGGCACAATATGGTATCGGAAGGTCTTCTATGGGAATGTCAGGTACAAACTCCATTATTGCCTCAATGATACGTGTTCCCTTGACGAGGTGATTCAGACTGAATGAGAAATCTGTCAATTCCAACATCTTTTTCCTGTCGACAGTCTTCATCCACTCTCTGAATTCCTCCAGTTTGCCTGCTGCATAGACACCGCCAATGAGCGCTCCCATCGAACATCCTGCGATAGAGGTGATACGATAGCCATGTGCCTCCAGTTCCTCGATAGCACCGATATGTGCAAGACCTCTTGCACCACCGCTCGATAATACTAATGCTACATCCTTTGCCATACTCCAATAATCAATAGGGTGATATATTGTTAAGCTCGCCTATCTTGCCTTCCACAACCTCTGTATTCATCAGCCTATGGAAATCCTGTAGGCTGATTTTTGTATTTGGCGCGAAATCTTTTGATGTCATGTATTCAAGTATACTGCGATAGAACTGGCGACCTTCCGGATAGGACGATGCTCTTTCAAGATCTGCCATACAAACAAGGAGACGTCCTTTACCTACCTGGAACTCAAAGATGAGTCCGAGCTTATGGTTGCGCTCGATGTTATCGATGACCTGTATGATAGGACGATAATCTTTGCCAGTATTGTCGAGTATCATAGGGTGGCTGGCCTTTAATATGGGAAACCACTGCCAGTTGGTGTGCATTTCTGTAGGAAAACTCTTAAAGATAGGATGCTTCGGATCTGTCAGGATACCTAATGTGCCGGGCGAAACTGTCTTCTTATTGTTTTCTGAGATGGTCTTGAACATGCGATAGTTCCAATAGTCAGTCTGGAACAGCCCGTCCACGCATAGTTTCGATGAGGCAGGCATCAGCAGTACGCTCTTACCCTTTTCCAATTGGCGGGCAATCTTGTCGGTTAGCTCGTTGGTAATAATCACCTTCTGTTCCAGCTTGCTCAGATCAACACCAAACGGATATACCCATAGGTCATAGGTGTTTTGATATTCCGTGCCTTCAATTTTTAGTTTTAGCTGTAACTGAACCGGATGTTCATATGCACTGAGATCAATGTCGAGAGCACCGATATCTACAAGTCCCTCGCCATCGGGCAGAATCGAGCTGCCATGCTGACCATCGAGGCTCCATGAAAGAGTCTTGCCTTTAAGTGACTCGCCACTGTAATTGGCAATTTGTAATTTAGCATGTATGCCCTCTTCGTTGGTAAAGCAGAATTGGGGTGATATCAGTAGTGGCACAACTGGGGAGCACCACTGCCGCCATTCGCTTTCGGTGCAGAGACCTTTAGACTGCATGAAAGCATCGAGAATACCCACATAAGCCGAGCCCTGTCCAGGATAATCTTGGAGATCCAGGAGCTGGAATCCTGCCATGTTCGGTGTACGCAGATCCATCTCGATATCCTGTTTGTATAGCTGGAGAGACCATAGGCCACTGGCTTTATGGAAGTCTTTGGCCTGATCTGCCATTCCTGCTTTCTCCAGTCGTGAACGGAACACCTCCATATTGTATGGATAGAGCACTCCCGTGTATTTCTTTATCTCATCGTAATCTGGATAGGTCTGGAACTGCCCCGTCTCGTGTGATATTATTGGCACGTTGGTAAGGCTGCACCCCTCGGTGAAGTTCATCTCTGTGTTGGGATAGAAGTGGTTGATCATACCACCATCGGCAGCATCGGCAAACGAAAAAGACCCACGGGTATGGGTACCGTAATTGCCCCAGCCCTCACCACCAACGCGGCAGGTGGTAAAATAATCCATACCGGGCTTGACGCCCTTATAGCCCAGATAGTAGTTGCTACCGAATGTGTAGACTTTGTCGGGGGCCAGCTTACGGAAGTCAGCAATAAACTCCGCCATCTTGTCTATGCTGCCCCAAAGCTCATTTCCGAGGGCAAACATACGGAATGACGGGTGATGGCCATACCATCGGAGGATGTTTTCCCCTTCCTTGTGGAGAAAGTTCATCAGCAACGAGTCCTTATCGTCGAAGCTGCCCCAGAAAGGGAGCTCTGGCTGTAGGATGATACCTAATTCATCGGCTGCTACGAAAGCAGCCTCCGGAGGGCACCATGAGTGGAATCGCACATGGTTGAGGCCATAGGCGGCACATTTGCCAAGATAGTCTTTCCAAGACTTTACATCCATCGCCACATGGCCTGTCAATGGCCAAACGCAGGCATCATGCTTGCCTCTCAAAAAGATCTTGTGTCCATTGGCATAGAAATGCTGTCCTTTGATATGGAAATCCTTGAAGTTAGGATGAATATGTTTTGTTGCTGGTAATGCCTTTGGCTGAGAGGTGGTAAGATAAATCTCACCAATTATTCCATTCCAGTTGGTCTGTGTATCTTCTGTATATGCATGACTGCTGGCATAGAGTTGTTCAGGAACACCACTACCGTTATCCACCATAATAGAAAGATTGTGGCTACTGGTGGTGAGCGCAGACGAGAGATTATACACTTGTGGTGTAGATATATCATTACTGCTACCTATGAGTTTCCCGTCTACATATACCTCTGATGGCTTTGTGCGCTCGAGGAACAGATAGATGGGCTGTCCCTTCCAAGAGGCGGGTATCTCCACTTCGCGCTGATACCAGGCGCGGCCTTTATACTGCATGTGACGAGTCAGATGAGTGGTCTCGTTGCGTTTTTCGGTAAGATCTCCCTTCTTGTTGGTGTCGGTGGTACCTGGCAATTGTATCTTGTCTGTCAACATGTCGCCCGGCTTTATGGCGTTTTGACGGTCGAGGGCAAACTGCCATGTCCCGCTGAGATCGATACGTTTCGTGGTGTCGTCTGCCATCGCATGCAGGCATATTAGCATAAACAGTAGTAAGGTAGTTTTTTTCATTTCGGGTACATTGTTATTTGTTGATTCTGAGTACAGGTGCCATAGCCAGTGACCTTATGACAATCTTTCCGTCTTCAGGCCTCATATTCTGTCGGATCGGGGATTCCTGCTTCTGCGAGGGCTTCACGGCGCTCTACGCAGGTGCCGCATTTGCCACAGTGTTTGTCGCCACCACGATAGCAGGACCAGGTTTCGGCATAGTCGATACCAAGTTCCTTACCTCGAGCTGCAATCTGGCCTTTCGTCAGGTTGCAGTATGGTGATAGCAGGCGTACTCCGTTGAATGTGCCTGCATTGGTGGCAGCATCGAAGGCCTCGACGAACTCGGGACGGCAATCGGGATAGATGGTGTGATCGCCTCCATGATTGGCCATCATGATATACTGCAGATCGTTGGATTCTGCTATTCCTGCAGCGATGGCAAGCATAATGCCGTTGCGGAAGGGAACGACGGTGGATTTCATGTTCTCATCGGCATAGCTACCCTCAGGGATGGCTGCGTCTCCAGCGAGCAAGGAACTGCGGAAGTATCTGGACATGAATTCGAGGGGGATGACCACATGTCTGACACCTAATCGCTCGCAGTGTTTTTTTGCAAATGGAATCTCCTTGGCGTTATGGTTGCTGCCATAGTCGAAAGAAATAGCAACAGCAATACGATCCTTATAGTCGAATAATAAGGTGGTGGAGTCCATTCCTCCGCTCAAAATCAGTATACAGTCTTTCATCTTTTTACTATTTTTGCTGCAAAGTTACGAAATATTCTGTGATAATCTGTGTTATCTGTGGCTTTTTTTGTATCTTTGCAGCATGAAACTGAAACAGATTATACTAACCGCTTGCCTGATATCGGCACCAATGACTTGTTTCTCGCAGGTTTGGAAGTATGTTGACCCTCGTATTGGAAGCGTGGGAGTAGGTCGCACGTTCCCCGGTCCTTCGATGCCTTTCGGTATGTGTAAGCCTGGACCTGACTGTACCATAAAGCCTAATGCCGGCTGGGCTCCGATGCCTGAGGTCGTGACAGGTTTCTCACAGACCCACGTAAGCGGTACTGGTGGAGGACAGAAATATGGAAATATTCTCATTCAGCCATTTTGTGGTGAGAGAAATGATTATGAGCAGAGAAGAATAAGTGAATCTTTTGCTCTTGGATATTATTCGACTACTTTCGAGAATGGTATCCGCACAGAGATAACAGCATCAGAGCGGTGCGCCTTTTATAGGATACACTATCCGTCAAATGGTTCCCTTATGATTGATGCTTCGCACTATTTAGGAAAGAATCCTATTCCTGACCGCAGAGAGCAGCAGCAGTTCGTTGGTGGTGAGGTAGAGGTGATAAATGATTATGAGGTAAGGGGATATACTCGTATTCGTGGAGGATGGAATAACGGTGATGCATATACGGTGTATTTCTGTCTCATAAGCGATAAAGCATTTAAGCAAAAAGACGAAAATATCATTGAGTTTTCTGACTCACTTTTAAATATTAAGGTGGGAATATCGTATGTTAGTGAGCAACAGGCTAAGCGGAATATACCAGAATGTGACTTTGATACACAGCTTGGGCTATTAAGAGACAGTTGGGAGAAGGTTCTGAGCCGTGTGCAGATTAGTGGTACTGAGGTTCAGAAACGAATGTTCTATACAGCCCTTTATCATACAATGATTATGCCTGTGGACAAAAGCGGTGAGAATCCTAAGTGGAGAGAGACGCCTTATTATGATGACTATTATGCCATTTGGGACACATATCGTTCTTCGTCGCCTCTTATCACACTGCTTGACCCCAAACGCGAGGCGGATATTGTTAACTCTCTCCTTAATATCTACAAACGCGAGGGATATATGCCTGATGCTCGTAGTGGGGACTGCAACGGAAGAACCCAGGGTGGCTCTAATGCCGAAGTTGTCATTGCAGATGCTTTCGCAAAAGGTGTTGAAGGCATCGATTATGACTATGCCCTTGAGGCGATGCTGAAAGATGCGGAAGTTGATCCAGGTGCTGATCACGAGAAACATGGACGAGGCGGACTGAAGGAATATCTTGAACTTGGATATATTCCCTATGGCATCGATCGTGCAGGAACGAGGACTATCGAATATGCATACGATGATTATTGTATTGCTCTGGTGGCCAAAGGCTTAGGACGTATGGATGTCTATGACAGATATCTGAAACAATCTCATAGCTGGAAGAATCTCTGGCGCTCTGACTATGAGTGGGACGATGTAAAAGGATATATCATGCCTAAAGATGCCCAAGGTCGATGGCTCGACTCTGTGCCTTGGGGAAAATCTAAGGTGTATCATCCACAGATTCCATATACCCCTGTAACGAAGGTAGCCCCTTGGTATCTCCCTTGGTGGAGCACATTCTTCTATGAGGCCCTTTCGGCAGAGTATTCGCTGAGCATCCCTCACGATGTGCCAGGACTCATCGATGCCTGTGGAGGAGATGAGACTTTCAGGAAACGACTCGATATGTTCTTTGATCGTAAGAGATATAACGTGGGCAATGAGCCTTCTTTTCTCACGTCTTGTTTGTATCACTGGATAGGAAGGCCTGACTTGACATCAGATCGTGTTCGAAAGATTATTACTGATAATTATAGTGACAAGCCAGACGGATTGCCAGGTAATGACGATAGTGGAGCAATGTCTTCATGGCTTGCTTTCCACATGATGGGGCTTTATCCTAATGCAGGCCAGAGCTATTATCTGCTGCATGCCCCGTTGATTCCAGAATGGACGCTGCAATTATCCAATGGCAAGACAATCCGCAGTATCATTAAGGGCAAAGGCACCCATTTCGAGAAAGTGACGCTGAATGGCAGAGTTTTAAGCGATGCCCGCATTGAACACTCAGATTTGATGGGTGGAGGAGAGTTGGTCTTCTACTTATCCCCAAAGAGAAAGAAAGTAGCTAAAGAAATATTCCCAGCCTGGGAATCAAAAATTCCCACCTTGGGAACAAAACATTCCCAGTCAGGGAATAAAAAGAGAGCTATAACCTTCACTCTCAATAGGCAGTATCGCACCTGGCCTTTGATTTACGGTTGGGTAGGGGATACGCTTGTCCTGACATGTAAGGGGACTACATACAAAATCGCCCGTTCCATCGTGGAAAATGGTGACGGGTTCTGTTGGGATATCCCTTCTGATGGCTTTGTCTATGAGGCAAAGGGTACCTTCGCCTTTATATCCCTGAAGGCATATAAAGACCTGAAGGAGAACGGATGTTTCATCTATGATGGCATCACGTGGCGAAAGAAAGGTGAATCGGATGTGGCCATTCACGTTCAGGCAGACATCGACCGTACTGAGATGTGGATAAGACAAGATGACGATATGCCCCTTGTGCAGGAAATGAGAAATAATCCATTAGGAATCGACTGGAATATAGAGTTATGAGACGACTGAAAACTATCTTAACCCTTCTGATATGGTGCATTGTGGTATATGCTAACCATACAGAACCCAAGGACGCTGCAAAGGCTGCCCTTGCAGAGATTGATGGGCAGATTGCTCATTGGCAGCGGACAGACAACTTGGAAAAAGAAGGTCTTGCACGTTGGAAGAAAATTGTTACCCTTAAGAACTCTACTATGACAAAAGAACTTGCCGAAGAGGCAGAGGTCCAGATGACGTGGTTTCATAGGCATGGTCAATGGGATAACTATTATCGTACCTGGCAACTTAAAGCCAATGCTTTGAGTACTTTGGGTAAGTTACAGCTGGCATTGCAAGAGACACAGCGTATGCTCGATGATGCCAAGGAACGAGATAATACCTTAGGTCGTGCGATGGCATATAAGCAGATAGGTATTGTTTATCTGAACATGAAACAGACAGAGCCTGCCGTAGATGCCCTCCAGCACTATGCTGAACTGATGAAGAATGGAGACGATGACATCAATTCGCTGAGCAACATCTATTATCGCATGGCAAAGGCCTATGACTATGACAAGGCTTATGAACAGGAACTCAGGGTGACAGATGAATGGCTGAAGTTCCTTCATGAAAAGGTAGGAAAGTTAGAGAAGCCAGAGGTTCGCGAATGTTATAATTCCTGCTATCTGGCTCGTGCTGCAGCCTTCATGGGACAAAAGAGGCTGGAGGATGCCAAAATGGCCCTTGATACAGCTGGACACCATGCGCATCTGGTTAAGACCTCACTCAGCTTACACCATTATTATAAGATGCAGGCCAGATACCATTTAATATGTGGTGACGCTGCTAAGGCTGTACTCTTTACAGACAGCGTCAGTATGATGACAAAAGACAAAGACGATCATGCCAGCGAAGTCAGGGCCCAGGCGCTTATGATGTTGGGTAGGAATGCTGAAGCTGCCCGTATCTATCAACAGCTGTATCATGAGAAGGACTCTTTGTTCGGACGTGATGCCCGTCAGCATCTCGATGAGCTGAATACATTGTTCCAAATCGATGAACTGAAGACAGAGCAGCAGCGCTCAAAGTTCATGTATATGCTTATTGCCGCCTCGTCTATTATGGTGGCTCTTCTGCTGTTGCTTATTTATGGTTGGCGCACAGCTATCAGGCATAAGAAAGTAAGTGAGGAACTTCGAATTGCCAATGAGAAGGCGAAAGCATCGTCTAAGATGAAGACAGATTTCATCCGTAACATCTCACATGAGATACGAACGCCACTGAATATTCTCTCCGGATTCACACAGATTCTGACTACACCAGGAATAGACATGCCGGAGAAAGAGAAAGCAGAATTACAAGAACATGTTGAAGAGAATACAAATCGTATTACCAGACTTGTGGATCGGATGCTTGAACTTAGCGATATCAGTAGTGAAACAGTTATTGATCGAAATGATCAGACAGATGTGCAGGATATTGTGACACATGCTATAGAGCTGTCAGGTATTACCTTACACACTCGTCCCGGAAATACTGATTCTACTATAGAGTTTTGTAATGTAGGTAGCACGACATATGATTCTGTTACAGTGCGTACCAATAAAATATATGCGGTACGTGCCCTCTCTCAGATTCTGGAGAACGCAGTAAAGTTTACATATAAGGGATGTATCACTTTACAGGTAGAGTATACAGATAGTAAGGTCTGTTTTATCGTAGCTGATACAGGCGTAGGAATCCCTGTTGATGAGGCCGAGCATGTCTTTGATGAGTTCGTGCAATTAGATGAGTTTGCTGACGGAACGGGTATAGGACTGACTGTAGCACGTTCCATAGCACAGCGTATGGGAGGCGACTTGTGGTTGGATATTAACTATACGCAAGGCGCACGCTTTATACTTGAACTACTAAGAAAATAGAGAGAGATGAAAAATATGGTAAAGAATAGTATGAATATAGTGTTAATACAGGTAGCAGTAATTTTACCTTTTTACCTTTTTACCTTTTTACCTTTACATGCCCAATACGAGAAACAGGGTGGCGTGTATTATGCCTATCCTATAGAATCGGGTGATGCTTCACCAGAAATCCTTGCTGCTCCAAAGGGGTATGAACCGTTTTATATCTCGCATTATGGGCGACACGGCTCTCGCTGGGTCACAAGTGACAAAAGGTATATCTGGGTGAATCAGCATTTTGAGGATCAGAAGAATCTTACTAAGCTGGGTAAGAGTGTCCGTAAGCGCTTGGCAAGGATATGGAAAAACGCAGAAGGAAACGGAGGAAAACTCTCTGCCCTTGGAGCCAGACAGCATCGCGGTATCGCTAAAAGAATGTATCAGAACTTCCCCCAGCTCTTTACATCCGATGCACATATTACGGCTCATAGCAGTGTGGTTGGACGATGCAGGAGTAGTATGTTGGCTTTCTTGGAGGCGCTTGGAAATCTGTCAGGTCGGAAGAATCTGGAGGCAATAACCGATTCTGCTGATATGGCATGGATTGCGTATACCTCTCCAGAGGAAAAGGCTTTGGAGAAGCGGATGGTCCTGCCTCTTAGGATTTCGGCAGACAGGTTTATCAAGTCATTATTTATTGATCCTTCAAAGGTTGATGATCCTGCGAAGTTGCTGATGGAACTTCATACGATATCATCCGATATGCAGGATGTAGAGCTCGATGTCTCTCTATACGATATCTTCACACCAGAGGAGTTTCAGAGTGTTTATGATAAGAATAATGAGAGTATGACAATTATTCATGGTGATTTGATAGAGAATGAGGGTATTCCTGCCCGTAGTGCTCTCTCCCTCTGGCAAAGGATAGAGGCAGATGCAGATGCTGCGATTGCTTCTGGAAAGAAAGGAACTGACTTGCGCTTTGGACACGACTCGAACCTATATCGTTTGCTGACACTTATAGGATTGGATCTTAGTGGAAAGAGTAAAGAAATAAATGGGAAGACATGTGGAATCATGGATGAAATCCTTCCTATGGCAGCTAATCTTCAGATGATTTTCTATCGTAATGCACAGGGGGATGTGCTTGTGCAATTACTGCATAATGAGAAACCTGCGAAGATTGGTTATTCTCATTCTCAGAATTTCTATCGTTGGGAAGAGTTGAAAAAAAAGGTTGCTGAGCGGATACATTATTATGAACACCTTCGCCAGCTATGTGATCTGAACACTATGGTGGGTACAGCCCCAGCGAATACTAAGACAGCAGGACTCTTTGGAAAAGGCTCCGAGGAGCACGGGCAGACTCTGCCGGCAGTTCTCTCTCCTAATGGCCAGAACTTCTGGACCCCCCAGACTCGTGATACAGAGAAGAAGTGTATAGCACCTTATTATTATACAGACTCGCTGTTTCAGGGTATTCGCAACAGTCACTGGATAGTAGGAGGCTGTACACAGGACTATGGCTCGTTTACTCTGTCTACCTTCACGGGTCATTGGGGACGCATGAAAACTGCTGAGAGCCGTGCGAGTCGTTTTAGTCACGGTGACGAGGTGTCGCATCCTCATTATTATGCCATTCGCCTGCCCGATGAACATCTGCTTTTGGAGATGACGGGCAGCAGCCATGCTGCCATCTTCCGTATCACGCCTGAGCAGGATGGTAAGGTGCATGTCTTCCTGCAACCCAATAGCGATGAAGGGTGTGGTTATATCCAGGTGGATACCCTGAATAAGGTCATCTACGGCTATAACCCCGTGCATCGTATCTATCAGGGGTGGGGTGAACCAGCTGGCTTCAGCGGACATCTCATCCTTCGATATACAGATGAAATCGACAATTTTGCGAACGCAGGCGACATCCTTGGAGGCATCAACTGGCCCAATGGCGTCTTGCTTACTTTCCAAGGCAAAGCCCACCAGCCGATTATCTTGAAGGCCGCCTCTTCGTTTACTTCCAAAGAGGGAGCAGAACACAACTTTGCCTTTGAGGCTGAAGGGTCTGATTTTGAGGCGATGATGCAGCAGACCGCCCAGCAGTGGGTCGATCGTCTGCATACCATCGATGTTGAAGATGAGGATGCTGAAAGGATTAATCAGTTTTATGGGGCATTGTATCGTACATCTTTCCTTCCTCGTGAGATGAGCGATGTTGATGGTAAATATCCGTCTTTTGCGAATGGGAAAACTATTAAACCTATAGGTTCCAGTCTTAATGATTCTCCAAAGTACTATGGCGACTTCTCGATGTGGGATACCTATCGGGCTGTTCATCCGCTATATAATATCATTGCGCCAAAGCAGTCGGCAGACATGATGCAGTCATTAGTTACGATGTACGAAGAGGGTGGATGGTTACCTATCTTTCCATGTTGGAACTCCTATACAGCCGCTATGATTGGCGATCATTGTAGTGTGGTTCTGGCTGATGCTTATATCAAAGGAATCCGCGATTTCAACGTAGAAAAAGCATACGAGGGTATGCGGAAGAATGCCTTCGAGACACCCGCCTCTTTCGAAGATTATAAGAACGGAATGGGTCGCAGGGCTCTTGAGAGTTATCTGAAATATGGCTATATCCCATTAGAGGATGGGGTGAAAGAGGCATTCCATCAGGATGAACAGACCTCTCGCACTCTCGAATATGCATTTGATGACTTCGCTGTAGCACAGATGGCAAAGGCCTTAGGAAAGAGTGATGACTACAATCAGCTGATGACTCGTTCTGAGAACTGGCGTAATGTAATTAATCCAAAGACAGGCTATTGTGATGGTCGTCATGCTCCGAAGAAAATCTCAAAGAGAAAATATGATAATGGGCGGTTTGAGGGTAATCTCGACTTTATCCATCGTAAGCCTTACATCACAGAAGGGGCTACCTGTCACTATACATGGTATGTGCCTCAGAACGTTGAAGGACTCGTAGAGGTGTTAGGTGGAAAGACGCAGTTTGAGGCCAAACTCGACTCGATGTTCACTGAAGGTCGCTACTGGCATGGCAACGAACCCTGCCATCAGATAGCATATTTATACGATTTCATCGGGAAAAGCGACAAGACAATTGAGCGTGTGGCCCATATCCTCGATACAGAATACAACGATACACCGGGTGGTCTTTCTGGTAATGACGATGCAGGCCAGATGTCTGCTTGGTATGTTTTCTCCTCGATGGGATTCTATCCTGTATGTCCTGCGACAGACAGATATATGTTATCTGCTCCAAGATTCCAGAAAGTGACTTTGAATCTCGAAGGTGGCAAAAAGTTTGTTATTACTCCTGAGTCATTGCCTAAGGAAAGGAACTACATTACTCACGAGGAAATCATTCGAGGAAATTGATGCATTAGATTCCGGTTCTGAAGGTCTAATTGAAGATAAGCGTGGTTAGTCTGTCTGTGGCAAACAGTTCGTTTGCTACCTTTTGTATTTCTTCGGCAGTAACATTGTCGATACTTTCGTAAAGATGGGTAATGTCCTTCTCCCAGCCATAATGCAGAAAACTCTTTCCAAAGTCTAAGGCAAACTGCTCTCGGTTATCACAGGCGATGGCAATCTGTCCCTTCAGTTGACGCTTGGCATTGCGAAGCTGAGTATCGCTTAAAGGCTTCTGCATCATCTTATCCAGTTCGCGACGAACCAGCTTGAGGCATCTTTTGATATCATGAGAGTCACATCCGAAGTATATACACCAGATACCAGTATCGCTATAGCTCACCATCGTACTCTCAACGGTATAAACCAGACCATTCCGTTCTCTAAGTGAAATATTGAGACGTGCATTCATCCCAGGACCACCTAATATATTATTAAGGAGGTAGAGTGGAATGCGCAGGGGATGATGGATATCGTAGGCACGAGTACCAAGCATCACGTGAGCTTGATGGGTGTTGAGATGGCGGGAGATCGGTTGAGGGCTTAGGGTGGAGAGTGTAGTGTTTGCCACCGTTCTTGATGGGAGTGCTACAGGGACAGCTGAATCAAACTCTAAACTCTCAGTTCTACACTCTACACTCTTACAAATCTTTTCAAAGTCCAAGTCTCCATAAGCGAAGAAAATGGTATTATCTGTACGATAATTGCGACTAACAAATCGCATGGCATCTTCTGTCTTATATGTACGGAGGTGTTCTGCATTGCCAAGGATATTATGTCCTAATGGATGTCCCTCGAAGATGATGTTCTCGAACTCATCGTATATAAGCTCTGCTGGAGAATCGTTGTAGCTCTCGATTTCATCGCAGATAACCGCTACCTCTTTCTCTATCTCATGTTGTGGATACTGGCTGTGGAATACGATGTCTGAAAGAATCTCCACTGCCTGGGAGAAGTGCTCCTTAGAGATGACCGCATAGAAAACGGTATCTTCCTTGTTGGTAAAGGCATTTAGTTCTCCGCCAACACCCTCAAGAGCGTTTATTATCTGAATAGCATTGCGTCGCTCTGTGCCTTTAAAGGTCATGTGTTCACAGAAATGGGCAAGACCTTCCTCGCCGGGAAGCTCGTTCCTGGTTCCTGAAGCTATCTGGTAACCACAATAAACAACTTGCGATGCCGATGGCAAATGGATTATTCGCAGGCCATTTTTGAGTGTATGGGTATTGTATTTTGTCATTTTGCGCGCAAAGTTACGAAAATATCTGTGATAATCTGCTTAATCTGTTGCTTTTTTATTATCTTTGCAGCACAAAATTCAAAAACGATGAGAAAAGTAATAGGAATCGGAGAAACTGTTCTCGATATTATTTTCAAAAATGACGAGCCCATTGGCGCTGTGCCTGGCGGGTCTGTATTCAATGGTATCATCTCATTGGGTCGCTCTGGCGTGCCTGTCTCATTTATCAGCGAGACGGGCAATGACCGTGTGGGCGAACGCATCATCTCTTTCTCCCGTGAGAATGGGGTGAACGTGGATAATATAGCCGTCTATCCGGAGTCGAAATCACCCGTGTCATTGGCATTCCTCAATGAGAAGAATGATGCAGACTACATCTTCTACAAGGATCATCCGCACGACCAGATGGAGTTTGTATATCCTGACATCCAGCCAGACGACATCGTGATGTTCGGCTCCTATTATGCCGTTAATCCTGTGATTCGTCCCCAAATGGCAGCTTTCCTTGATCACGCCCGCAACAACGGGGCCATCATCTATTACGATGTCAACTTCCGTGCCTCTCATAAGTATGAGGTAATGAAGCTGACACCCAATATTCTGGAGAATCTGGAGTATGCCGACATCGTGCGTGGCTCAACAGAGGATTTCGATATCTTATATAAGAAGACGGATGCTGATGCCATCTATCGTTCACAGATCGCCTTCTATACCAAGAACTTTATCCTGACGCAGGGCAGTAACCCCGTGGAACTGAGGGCTGTAGGCGATATCAAGAAACAGTATGCCGTTGAGAAGATGGAGACGCTGAGTACTATCGGTGCTGGCGATAACTTCAATGCCGGTTTTGTCTATGGTTTGATTAAATTTGGTGTGACGCGTGAGATGATCGTGTCGGGCTTCAACGAGGCGACATGGGACCAGCTCATCGCTTGCGCTCAACAGTTCTCTGCGAATGTCTGCAAGAGTATCGACAACAGCGTCGACCAGACATTTGCCGATGAGAAGAAACGTGAGTTGATGGCCTGTATAAAAAATAAGGAGAAAATTTAAAATTATGAATATGATAAGTGATACCATTAAGTACATCGGTGTCGACGATCTCGACATTGATCTGTTTGAGAGTCAGTATGTGGTGCCCGAGGGCATGAGTTATAATTCCTATCTCATTGACGACGAGAAAATTGCGGTGTTAGATACTGCCGATCGTCGCAAGGGTGAAGAGTGGAAGGAGAATCTGAAAACTGCACTGGGTGGGCGCCAGCCTGACTATCTGGTGGTTCACCACATGGAGCCCGACCACTCGGCGCTTATTGCCTGGGTGCTTGAGACCTATCCTGACCTTCAGCTCGTATGCAGTGCTCAGGCTGTGAAAATGCTGCCCAACTTCTTCGAAGGCTTTAACTTCGAAGGGCGTGTGATGGCTGTCAAGGAGGGTGATATACTCTCGCTGGGCCGACATGAGCTAAGATTTATTGGGGCTGCTATGATACACTGGCCAGAGGTCATCATGAGCTACGACAGTTTGGACAAAGTGCTCTTTTCTGCCGATGGATTCGGCAAATTCGGGGCATTGGCAAACGAAACTGACGATTGGGCATGCGAGGCTCGTCGCTACTATTTCAATATCTGTGGCAAGTATGGTTCGCAGGTACAGGCGGTGATGAAGAAACTGACTGCAGTTGATGTTCAGGCTATCTGTCCGCTGCATGGTCCTGTGCTCAAGGGTGAACAGCTGGCTGATGCCATCAAGCTGTACGACACATGGAGCAAGTATGAACCCGAGAGCGAGGGTATCCTGATAGCCTATGCAAGCATTCATGGCGGAACGGCAGCTGCTGCCGAGCGTCTGGGTGAGATATTGCGCGAAAAGGGTGCTCCAAAAGTGGTAGTTAGCGACCTTAGCCGCGATGATATGGCTGAAGTCATCGAGGACGCTTTCCGTTATCCTACCCTCGTAGTGGCTGCATCGAGCTACGACGCAGGCGTGTTCCCTGTGATGCACGATTTCCTCTATCACCTGCAGATCAAGAACTATCAGAAGCGTCGCTTCGGCATCATCGAAAACGGAAGCTGGGCGCCTACTGCAGGCAAGGTGATGCGCTCGATGATAGAGGCGCTGAAGGACTGCGAAACAGTTGAGCCGATGGTCACCATCCGTTCTCGCATGAAGGCTGCCGATGAGGCCCTGCTGGAGCAGCTGGCCGACAGTCTTCTGTCATGAAATTTGAGACAATGGGAACTTATAACAGACGGCTGATTTCTTCGATGGAATCGGCCGTTTTTATATAGTCTTGCCAGTTGCCGCGAATAACGCCCTTGGTCTTCAGGTCATCGAGTAGCGATATCAGACTATTCCAGAATCCCTTCATGTTATAGAGGATGACCTTCTTCTGATGATAGCCAATCGTGGCTGAGGCTACAATGGTGAAAATCTCATCCAGCGTGCCAAGTCCGCCAGGCAAGGCAATGAACACATCGCTCTGGTCCTCCATCAGCAGTTTTCGGTCATGCAGGTTGTCGCAGGGGATGTCCACATCGACATAATCACTCATCCGTCCCGTCTTCTCGAGGATGGTCGGCACGATACCGATGGTGTGTCCGCCAGCCTCTTTCGTGGCCTTGGCCACACACTCCATCAACCCGAGGTTAGCACCGCCATACACGATGGAATGGCCGTTTTCTGCTGCCCATTTCCCCAATTCTTCCGTCAAGGTGAAGAATTCTGGGTCAATCTGCTGATTAGCAGAACAAAAAACACATATCTTCATATCTATAGATTCTCTATCTCATCTAATGCCAATCCAAGGCTTTTTGAAATAATGTCTACAGCAACGCCATTTGCCTTCAGGCTCTTGGCATTCTTAATCCGTTCGTTCTTTTCACCTTCCGCTCGCCCTTCTGCACGCCCTTCTGCACGCCCTTCTGCACGCCCTTCTGCACGACCTTCTGCCCGACCTTCTGCACGCCCTTTTTCCATTCCTTCCGCCCGACCTTGTTTTTCTCCTTCAATCCTTGCCTCGAGTAACTTGGTCTTCATCACGTCTGTATCTCTGACAAGGGTGTCCAGATAGTAATCGTAGGCACGGCGCTCCTTGGGTGACATGCGAAGGTATTCCAATCGCTCACGTGCCTCTTTAAGGCCGGGAGCCGTCGTGTCAGGACTGATATACTCATCCTTCAAATATTGCAACCACTCTTCAAGCGGCGTCTTAGCCAATTGGTTGAACTCGTTTACGCGGATAATATAGTATTCTGGGAAAATGTCCTCAGGCGACACCACGTGCAGATCCTCGCGCTCGTGCTGGGTAAGTTGCAGGGTGTCGTGGGTATGGACACCCGTCAGAGTCGTCTGGCCGTAATATAGGTAGTCAGCTCCCTCACCGAGGTCAAAGTAGAGGATATTAATCGAGTACACCTTTTTTACCTCCACATAGTCACGGCCTCTGTTCATGTGCTCGGTAATGGTCTTGGCCACGCCATAAAGTACCCGTTGCAGGTAGTCGAGCTCGCGGCTCTGCTGGATCTCCACCAGAATAATCTCTCCTTGCGAGTTTTTCGCCTTGATATCGACACGGTTAAACTTGTCGTCCTCGTGTTCCTGGTTTGACTCGCTCTCCAGCAGTTCCACGATTGTGACCTTCTCGCCTACAAGCACGCTGATAAGTCCCTCGAAGATGGCAAAGTCGGCCTTGTTGCGAAGCATGTACTTCGCAGCCCAGTCAAACCGTATGTACCTGTTCTTTTCCATCATCCTTTTTACGCCTTTAGTCGGGTTCTTACCTTCTAATTTTTCTTTCTCTTGCTTTTGCATAATACTAAGAATTTAAGAGTTTAACATGTTTTGAACGCTGCAAAGATAGGTACTTTTTCTCAAAATTCCAAATTTTCGGAAGTGTTTTTATTAGGATTATTCTTTATTTTTTAATTTTTTATTTCTCTATGAGCAAATATTCTGAAAGCCCGTTGACGCTTCGATGCTTAAAACTGAATTTATAGTTGTTCATAGCCCACCAACAAAATATCAGTATTTTTATCAAGAAACGTGTTTTTTTCCAAAAATCCATCGCTTTTCATCGATAATATGATATAAGAATTCCGATGTCACTTGCCTGCTACGGGTCAGTAACAGCTTTTTTATGAGCTAAAGCATTATCATCTGAGAAATTATTCGTATCTTTGCACCCAAGATGAAGACATTTGAAGAATTAGGCGTTAGCGGAGAGATTCGTAAAGCCATTGAAGAGTTGGGATTTGTACAGCCGATGCCTGTGCAGGAGGCTGTGATACCTTATCTCTTAGAGAACAAGAACGACGTGATAGCCCTTGCCCAGACAGGAACGGGTAAGACTGCAGCATTTGGTATCCCACTCCTGATGAGGATAGACACCTCAAATCGTAATGCGCAGGCCTTGGTACTCTCTCCAACTAGAGAGTTATGTCTGCAGATTGCTGATGACATCCGTGATTTCGCGAAATATATGGATGGTGTGCATGTGGAGGCTGTATATGGCGGAGCATCGATTGAACCCCAGATGCGAGCCCTCAAGAAAGGTGTGAACATCATCGTTGCTACTCCAGGACGACTCATTGACTTGAAAAATCGTGGTGTTGCAGATTTGACGAATGTTAGAAATATAGTTCTCGATGAGGCAGATGAGATGCTGAACATGGGATTCTCAGAGAATATCAGCGAGATTTTCGAGTCTATCAATGAGAACCACAGCACTCTGATGTTCTCCGCCACAATGAGCCGTGAGGTGGAGAAGGTGGCAAAGAAATACCTGCATGACTATCAGGAGATAGTGGTTGGTAGCCGTAATGAGGGTGCTGAGAACGTGAACCATATCTATTATATGGTGAATGCTAAGGACAAGTATCTCGCGCTAAAGCGAATAGTGGACTACTATCCTCGTATCTTCGCTATAATATTCTGTCGCACAAAGATTGAGACACAGGAGATTGCAGACAAACTCATAAAGGACGGTTATAATGCAGAGTCGCTGCATGGAGACCTGTCGCAGCCCCAGCGAGACTTGACGATGCAGAAATTCCGTCAGCATCTTACACAGTTGCTGGTGGCTACAGATGTGGCAGCACGAGGGCTCGATGTGGATGATCTCACACATGTGATAAACTTCGGATTGCCTGATGATATCGAGAATTATACCCACCGTTCTGGACGTACAGGTCGTGCTGGAAAGAAGGGTACTTCAATATCTATCGTTCATAGCCGTGAGAAGTTCAAGATCCGTAATATCGAGAAAGAGATAGGTAAGAAGTTTGTTGAGGCAGAGATACCTTCGGCTGAGGAAATCTGCAAGAAGCAGCTTTACAAAGTGATGGATCAGATAGTAAAGACTGATGTTGATGACGAGGAGATTGCTCCTTTCATGCAGGATATCAGCCGCTACTTCGAGTACATTGATAAGGATGAGCTTATAAAGAAAATTGTATCTTTGGAGTTCGGTAAGTTCCTGGCTTATTATGCTGAGGCACCAGAGATTGAGGCTGTTGTTCCTGACAAGAAGGAGAAACGACCTCAGAGCGACAAGCAGAAACTTCAGAACAAGGCACAGAAGGGCTATCGTCGTTTGTTTATAAATCTCGGTAAGCGTGACGGCTTCTATCCAGGAGAGCTGATGCAGACATTGAACCGTTTTGTGGGAGGTCGTCAGGAAGTGGGGCATATCGATTTGCTCGATACTATATCATACTTCGAGGTGCCTGAAAAGGATGCAAAGAAAGTAATGATTCAGCTTTCTGGTATCAGATACAAAGGTCGTACTGTAAGATGTAACGATGCTGATGAAGGAGGCAAGGCTGAAAAGCCAAAGCGTCAGAAAAAGGACGATTGGCGTAGTTTGATGAATAAAGTACCTCGTGACCTCAGAGGTCCTGAGCCCGATTTCTCTGAAGAAGGCTGGGCCCTACGCAAACCTCGCAAAAAGAAATAACGAGATTGCCTATGGGTAAAATAAGTGCCACTTATTGCGTGATAAGTGGCACTTATTTTGAATTACTTGGCTCTTATTTTGAATTACTTGGCGTTTATCTCCTTGATAAGGCGATCTGCTTTTCCCCATGACTCCATCATGTAGAGGACATAGCGGATATCAACGCCAATGCAGCGTGCGAGCTGGGAATCGAAGAAGATGTCTGAACTGAGGCTGTCCCAGTTGCCATCGAAGGCGAGACCAATGAGCTCACCCTTGCCATTGAACATCGGGGAACCAGAGTTTCCGCCAGTTATGTCATTATTTGAGAGGAAACAGAGATGCAATTTGCCTGTACCCTTATCTGTATACTTTCCGAAGTCTTTCTTTGAGAGCAGTTCTTTCATGATAGGCTCTGCCTCGTAGTCGATGACCCCATTCTCGCCCTTTTCCATCTTCTCAACGATGCTCTCTGCTGTAGTGTAATAGCCAGAAGGCTTGCCGGCAAGGAGATATTCGCCCACCTGACCATAGCTCAGACGCATAGTCATGTTGGCATCGCTGTAGTTTGGCATGTCTTCCTCCATACGGAGCTTGGCAGCACAGAGATAGCGCTCCTGGATGTCGATGCTGTCGTAGGTTGCCATCAGGTCAGCTCGAATCTCGCCTAATATCTCGATGAGATCCTGGCCATAGATTACGCCTGGGTCTTTGTGATATCCCTTCTTGTTGACATAGATCTTCTTGCCGTTCTTCATCAGCTGCGACTTCTTGAAGAGATAATTCACATACTTCTGATAGTCGCCACCAAACTTGTTGTCGATGGTCTTATAGAAATCAGGCAGATACTTTGCTTCTGTCACCTGCTCGCGATAGTGTTTCATCAGAGCTGCCAATACCTCGCGATCAAGATTCAGGTCCCATGTGTCGCTATTATCCTTGAAATCGATATACTGCTTCTTTGGGTTCTTCTCATCACCTTTCAGATGGATACCGTTCTGCACCCTCATGGCCCTACGGCTCATCTCATCGTTGTTTCTGAACGTCTCGCTGAAATACATCATTGCTCTCATGGCATCGAAACGCTGCTTATACAAACGCTCAAGCTTGTCGAAGTCGAGCTGGTCTTTCAGGAAACCTGTAGAGTCCTGCCACTGACGAATCTTTGCCTCAAAGGCTGCTTTCTGCTGGATAAGTCCGATGGAATCGATACATTTGTTCATTCCGATGGAGTTTTTCCAGTAGTTTGAGCTTTGCGCATATTTGGAATCATACTTGATGCGGACAGCTTCGTCAGCACGCATATGACGAATCATGATGTTCTGCTTAACCTCACGGGTGAGATAACGTGGCTTGTTCTGGGCATCGCGACGCTCAAGGATACCATAGCTCGACAGATAGCGGCTTGTGCTTCCTGGATAGCCGATGGTCATTGAGAATGAGCCTGGCTGATATCCCTGCAGGGATACCTGTGCCCATTTTTTTGGATGCATGGGGACATTGTCCTTAGAGTATTTTGCAGGACCTCCTGTCTTTGGATCTACGTAGATGCGGAATACGGAGAAATCGCAAGTCTGACGAGGCCACATCCAGTTGTCTGTCTCGCCTCCAAACTTACCCATCGACTTTGGAAGGGCAAACACCAGACGTACATCCTCATAGTCTCGATAGGTGGTGAGATAGTATTTGTTGCCCTCGTAGTATGGCTTCAGTTCTGCACGAAGTGTAGAATCCTGCTTGTGGATGTCTTTCTGGAATACATTCTCCAGAGAGTCGATGAATTGGCCTCTTTTTGCCTCAGAGAGCTTGTTGAGTCCGAGACTGTCGAGCTGTTTGGTGACATCCTTCTGCTCTACCATGAAGCTCACGAAGAGGTTTTTGTTTGGCAGTTCTTCCTCGTAGCTGTTGGAAACAAAGCCGTTGAGCATATAGTCGTGCTCTACTGTTGAGTGACTTCTGATAGCCTCGAAGCCACAATGGTGGTTTGTGAACACCAGTCCGTCTGGTGATACCACTACTCCTGAGCAGAAACCTCCAAAGAGTACTACGCAGTTCTTTACAGCGTCGTCGCCTTCATAGAGAGCACCATAGGGGAGCTCGTAATTCTCCAGCTTCATCTGCTCATAGACAGCGTTCGGCAGGTTGTACAGAGTCCACATGCCTTCATCGGCGTGGGCAAGGTTTGCTAGACCAACTAGGGATACTAGGGAAACCAGAATTCTTTTCATACGATTATTGTTTTTTGAAATATTTTCCTATTACCGGGAGTTTGCCTAAAGGCAGATCTCGCTTTATGATGACTGCGAGGAAGAGCAGGATGAGGAGGGTGTTTACTGCGAGCGAGAGCCATATTGGCAAATCCTCTCTGAGATATGTCATTATTGCGAAGGAGAAGCCGGCAAAAATCACGTAGAAAGCGATGTCTTTCAGGGGATAGTTAAGGGGATAGTGCTCCTGACCTATGAAGTATGATGTCACCATCGCCACACCATATCCTGCGAATCCTCCCCAGGCACAGGCTACGTAGCCGTATTTGGGAACGAAGATGAGGTTTACTGCCAGCAAAACGATGCAGCCTAAACCAGAGAACCACGCTCCCCAGATGGTCTTGTCGATAATCTTATACCAGAACGACAGGTTGAAGTATATACCCATCATGATCTCTGCTGCCATCACGATAGGCACCACACGGAGCCCACTCCAGTAGTCTTCTCCGATGAGGAACTTCAGGATGTCGAGATATCCTACAACCATCAGGAATGCCAGCAGGGTGAAGATTATAAAGTATTTCATCGCCTGCTCGTACATCTCGTGCTGGTCTTTGTCTTTTACACCAGCAAAGACGATGGGCTCGTAGGCAAAGCGGAAGGCCTGTGTTATCATCGCCATAATCATCGCAATCTTCGAGCAGGCACCGTAAATTCCCAGCTGTTCGTGCATGTCACTGCCTTCGTAGATGTAGGGGAAGAGCATCTTGTCGGCTGCCTGATTCAGGATTCCTGCGATGCCAAGCACGAGGATAGGCCATGAGTAGCTGAGCATCGTGCGTAGCAGTTTTCCATCGAATTGCCAACGGAAACCTGCATATTCTGTTACAAGAAGCAGTGCGAGCATCGCAGTACAGACAAGGTTGATATAGAATGCGTAACCCACGTCCTTGCCATCCATCCAGGCGAAATAGATGACGTTAAGCAGTATGCTCACCACGATGTTCAGCAGTTTCAGCGTAGCAAACTTTATGGCTTTCTTCTGCTGACGCAGATGTGCGAAAGGGATACAGAGGAAGGCGTCGATGGCTACAGTAACTGCCATCACCCATACATATTCAGGATGATCGCCATAGCCCATGAGATTGCTTATTGGGGTGATGAATATTATCACTAAAGCCGCAAAAAGTGCTGATACAGAGCCTACTGCAATCAGTGTTGTCGAATATACAGTCTGCGAGTCGGTGTGGGTCTTGTTGGTAAAACGGAAATAGGTGGTCTCCATTCCAAAGGTGAGTATCACCAGAATGAGTGCCACATAGGCATACATATTTGTTATTACACCATATCCGCCAGAGGCTGCAGAGAGCTTTGCGGTATAGAGTGGCACCAGCAGGTAGTTAAGAAACCTGCCGATGATGCTCGAAAGGCCGTAGATGGCCGTATCCTTTGCTATTGCCTGAAGTTTTCCCATGATTATCCGAAGAATAAGTATGCTATTGCTATTGCTGCGATGATACCAGCGAGGTCTGCAAGCAGTCCGCAGGTCACAGCATGACGAGTCTTGGCTATTCCCACGCTGCCGAAATACACAGCGAGGATATAGAATGTGGTGTCTGTAGAACCTTGGAAGATACAGCTCAGACGCCCTACGAACGAGTCTGCACCGTATGTCGTCATCGCATCCACCATCATTCCTCGAGCTCCACTACCAGAGAGAGGTTTCATCAGAGCCGTTGGCAGGGCACCTACGAAGTCGGAATTGCCTCCACAGGTTTCTACTCCCCATCTGATACCATCGATAAGCATATCCATAGCTCCTGAGGCACGGAAAACACCGATTCCAACGAGGATAGCCACCAGGTATGGGATAATCCTCACGGCGGTCTGGAATCCCTCCTTAGCGCCCTCGATAAAGGCATCGTAGACATTTACCTTCTTCCTCAGACCTGCTGCGATAAAGGCGATGATGATTGTCATCAGCATGATGTTGGCTGAAGTGGTGCTCACCTTGTTCATCAGTATGGAGTCGAGCTGTCCGAAGCCCCAGATGATGCCTGCCACTACGAGAGCTGCACCTCCGAGGGTCAGCAGCATCGTGCGGTTCAGGAGGTTTATCCTTTGGAAGAGGCTTGTTATGATGACTCCTGCGAGAGTCGAGAAAAACGTGGCTAGCAGGATAGGGATGAAGATGTCTGTAGGCTGGGCGGCACCCATCTGAGAGCGATACACCATGATAGATATAGGTATCAGGGTCAGGCCGGAGGTGTTGAGCACGAGGAACATAATCATCGGATTCGTAGCTGTGACCTTCAGTTCTTCAGCCTTTTCCTCACTTATGGCGCCACTGCCTTTTTTATTTCTTATTTCTTCATTTTTTATTTCGTCCAGCTGTTCCATCGCCTTCAGACCGAGGGGAGTAGCTGCATTGTCGAGCCCCAGCATGTTGGCAGCGATATTCATGAATATAGAGCCAGTGACGGGATGACCCTTGGGGATGTCGGGGAAGAGTTTCGAGAATACCGGACTCAGTATCCTTGCGAGCACATTCACCACTCCGCCTTTCTCTCCTATCTTCATGATGCCGAGCCAGAGGGCCAGCACACCTGTAAGACCCAACGATATCTCAAATGCTGTCTTCGAAGAGGAGAATGTGGAGTCCATCATTGCCGGGAAGACTTCAAAGTCGCCCCAGAACACCAATTTCACCAGCGCAATCACGAACGCTATGATGAAAAACGCTACCCAGATATAATTCAGTACCATACAGAGTGCAAAGGTACAAAACTTTTCTGAATTACGCAACATAAAGCCTCCAAAATCAATGTTCCGTGTAACAATAGCTCACTTGGCTCGTTACCCTTGAGATTACGCTTCGCTGCCATTGGGTTTGCCAGTGCGATTCTACTTTTCTGTCTTTCATATCGTTAACTCTCCGAAGGACAAAGCGTGTCACCATCAGAAAGCTCTTTATACTTAACAGAGGCATCTTACTGTCTTTTCTAGGGCAGATAGCAGCGTTTTCTCAGGCAGAAACAAGTGTTTTCTGCCTGAGAAAACGCTGTTTTCAAAGTGAGAAAAACCGATATAAGTATCAGGAACACATAAAGAGAGCGGCTACTCTCGCAGCCGCTCCCTGGAAATTTAGTTTTATTTAAAGTATCTGATGATCAATTAATACCACTTGATTTCAGGATTGGCTACCCAGTCGGTGAACCTTGTGTATATAGTGTTGATGTTCTGACGCTCTGTGCAAACCTTGAAGTTCTTTGTTACAGCGAGTTTCGCTGCTGGCTCACCCTGATTTGCTGTTAATTCAACCCATACTGGCTCAGTTTTTGTTCCCTTGTTGACCTTGATAATAATATCCTTGCCTGTCAATGACGGATCAACACCTGTAACCGTGAATGTAGGTTTCCTGTCTACTGTTGTTGAGATACCACCTGTGTTAACCATAACATTTGTCTCAACTCCAAAGAGATCATGAACTTCAACATAGTTTTGTTCTGGGTTCGTCTCATTTGCTACGGTGTATATACGAAGTGGGAGAGTACCACCAGCTGCAAGAAGTGTACAATTAGCGGTTGTGCCAGAGAACTCAACAGCAAATACTACATCGTTGAAATCCCAGTCAGTATCACCAGGTGTCAAGTCCTCACCTAAGATGCGAGTCTCATATTCTGGATCTGGATCTGGGTCAGGGTCTGGATCTCCATAGGTGAAACCAGGGGTACAGTTGCTGCTTGCAATTGCTACGGTGTTTCCGGCACTTACTTTCTTCACGCCTTTGTTGCTCGTGCAGTTTGCAACGATGTTCCAGAACTTATAGTCGGCTGTAGCTGTTTCGCCTGCCTGATAGCCGTTACCATCGGGTATGTTGTCCCATGTGCCAGCTCGTACGAGGATGTTGCCCTCGAAGTAGCCACCTGTCTGGGGAGCGTCCTGCTGCCAGTTCAGATATGTAATTTTGTCTGTAATCTCCAGAGCAGCATTGCCGCTTGACGGGCCGCTCCAGCTGGTGCCTTGGTTATAGAGTGTGGCACATTTTACGAGGGCGCCGTTTGCCAGACCTACATAGGTGGCATCACCTGTGCCGTCCTCACTGCTGCTGAACATCAGCTGTCCACCCACCACGAGTGAAGAACCCGTGGAACCCTCGTAGTTGCGGATGCGGGCATCGTGAGTAACTGTGAATGAGCAGTTGTTATAGATACGGGCATTGGACGAGCTGCCGAAGTGGTCAACGACTGCTGTGGCATGGTTGAAGAAGTTACTTTTTTGTGCTCCACCCTGATATTCGTTCACGTTGAAGTCACCATAGTTATAGAATTGTCCGAAGTTGTTGTTGAAGGTAGCCACGCTGAAAGTTCCAGCGTTGTAGTTTTCACGGCCAGCCTCATTGCCATTGTTTACCTCCACCTTGCCTGCGCCTGTCAGAGTACCGCCATCAAGTACAACAAGCTGAGCCTGGTTCACCATGTTGAGTGTCTTGCCCGAAGCCACATTCACCGTACCGCCATTGGCGATGATAATCTTACCGAGGCTGCCGATGCGCTGGTCCTCAGTGATGTTCCACGTGCCGGTAACCACGATGGTGCGTTCAGCTCCGCTCAGAGTTCCACCATCGGTAATTCCCTCGGATGCTGCCACATTAATATAGCCGTCGTAGGTGCCGGTAATCTTGAAGTTCAGGACGAAAGTTTCGTCAGGATTGTAGGTAAACAAATCATCAAAGTGTTCCCAACCTGCAGCTTTTGCTGCAGCAACAGCCTTATTCCAATCCCATCCATAGTTTGCAGTAGGATAGCTTGCCTCAAACTCACTATACCATGTGTTATAAGGCTCACTGTATGTACCACCTTTCCTTGCATAAGAAGAGTTGTCGTAGCTGTCCCACGTATTTTGGTTATCCGGCTCCTTAGCTGTGGTCAGATAGTTAGCCACCCATGTTTCATCGTAGGGAGCTGAGATACCGTAAACTGTCGGACTGGCCTGGCTACGTGTAAGTGCACGGGCGTTTGAAGCAGAGCCAAAGCCCCAATCCTGATTATCTGCTGGCTGACCAAATTTGTCAATGAATGCTCTGTTGTAATTGTCTGTAACCTTCAGAGCGACATATTGATTAACGTCTTCTTGGGTTGGGTCGCTTAGGTCGTGCGAGCAACTTGTGAAACCTGCGCACATTGCGAGCGCTGCGATTCCTGTCATCAAATACTTTTTCATACTTTATAAAGCTTTTTAATAATAATTTTTTCGTTTGTTTTTGTTAATTTCTTCTTGGGTATACTTATGCCCCTTTCAGTTTCGTTGGCAAAAGTACAACTATTATCGCTAATAAGCAAGGGTTTTGCGGTTAATAAAAGTTAATTGAATTGAAATCGTTTGCGGATTGGTGTGATTTAGGCATAAATAAAGCTTAATTATAAAAAAAGGCAGCTACTCATGCAGCCGCCCTCTCCATCATAAAGTATTTGATGTTTAAAAGAATTTAATCGTGCTCTGTGTGGGTTCGCTCTGTTCTGTATTATTTGGCTGTTCCTCAGTCATGTAATCGCCTGTGGCCTGAGAATTGATGCTGTCCAGAATCTCACGAGTGCGTTTATATGTAGGAGTCTGCTCTACTGCTGAGATGACATCATCATTATCAAGATCCTCAAGACGGAAAAGATAGATGTTGGGGCGACGCTTATAGCGCTTAGCAGTGCTGTCGCCTCCATAGTAACGGTTTCTGCGATCCTGACGCTCAACTGCCTTTGCCTGCTCCTCAGCAATACGGTTGATGTCGTCCTGAGTATGTTTCTTCATGCGGGCATCCATGCCATCCACACTCTCAAGACCGAATCCTGTTGCAAGGATTGTTACCTTAACCTTCTTGCCAAGCTCTGGGTCTGTTGCCAGTCCCCACTTAATCTCGAAGTCGTTGCCGAACTTAGCCATGAAGTCGTTGACATCGTTCATCTCCTCCATCATCAGCGACTGCTGTCCGTCCTTGGAACCGGCAAACGAGATAGAGAGAAGAATCTTCTTTGAGTTGAAGATATCATTATCGTTAAGCAGTGGAGAGTGGAGCGCATCCTCGATAGCCTTCTTCACACGCCCCTCGCCTTCGCCATATCCGGTAGACATGATAGCCACACCTCCGTCTTTCAGAACCGTCTTCACGTCATTGAAGTCGAGGTTGATAAGTCCATGAACGGTGATAATCTCTGCGATTGACTTTGCAGCTATAGAGAGTGTATCATCAGCCTTGCCGAAGGCATCGAGCACTGATAGCTCAGGATATATCTCGCGCAGGCGTTCATTATTTATAACAAGTAAGGCATCGACATGCTTCTGCATCTCCTCTACACCATCGAGAGCCTGGTCAATCTTACGGTCACCCTCAAAACGGAACGGGATAGTCACGATACCAACGGTAAGTATGCCCAGCTCCTTGGAGACACGTGCGATAACAGGTGCAGCACCAGTACCTGTGCCACCACCCATACCAGCTGTGATGAAGGCCATGCGAGTGCCGTCGCTCAGCATCTGGGTGATGTCCTGAAGACTCTCCTCAGCAGCCTGGCGGGCTTTCTCAGGCTTGTTGCCTGCACCAAGACCTTCCTTGCCCAGTTGCAGATGAACAGGTACGGGCGAGTCGTTAAGGGCCTGATTATCCGTGTTGCACAACACGAAGGTAACATCGTGGATGCCTTCACGATACATGTGGTTGACAGCGTTTCCGCCTCCTCCACCTACACCAATGACTTTTATTATGCTTTGATCCTTCTCCGGAGCTCCGAAGTCGAGGATTTCGATATTCATATTCTCTTCCATTATTCCTAACTTCTTATCTTTTTACCTTTTTACCTTTGTCTCATTCTTCCGAGACGATCTCTTCGCCAAACTTCTTTGCCTTCTTCATGAGTTTATTCCAGAAGCTGTTCTCTCTCTTCTCTTTCTTAATACGCTGGCGCTCTTTCTCTTCCTCCTCAAGACGCAGACGTTCTGCCTCTTCCTCCTGACGACGTTTCTCTTCTTCGGCCTTCTGTTTCTCTGCCTCTGTACGGATAACACCAGCAGGGATCTCACTTGCCTGACGAGCCTGACGCTGTTCATTGGTGGGGTGAGCTGTCTCTTTCTTCTGACTGCTGAAGAGATCATTGTTTACCTCATCGCCTGCGCAGTTCATATCGCCTTTGGCAAGAAGTCCAAGCACAGTGTTCATCTTTCCATTATGGGCCTTGATATCCTCATTGTTGGAAATGATGGTGTGTGTAACGAACTTCGCGATACGTATCTTATCCACGTGGGTGTGGTTCATGAAGGCCTTCTCTATATCCTTCATATTCGAGCCTCCGCCAGTGAGGATGATGCCGCCAAGGAGCTTGTCGTAGTATTCTGACGGTATCTGATACCACACATTCTCGATGATTTCCTCCAGACGCCCCTCGACAATCTCAATAAATTTACGGCTCTCAACCTGACGCTCAGCATCGATGGAGTATTTCAGGTTGTTGTCGATATCATTATTGTCGGTAAATGCCGATGCGTATTTCAGTTTCATCTTCTCTGCATCACTCTCCTCAATCTGGAGTGTCGCGAGGTCCTTGGTGATATTATTGCTGCCAAGAGGAATGACAGCGAGGTGGCGAAGGATATTCTTGCTATAGACACTGACGGTGGTAGTATCGGCACCCAAGTCAACGAGTGCACATCCGGAGCGTTTCTCTGCCTCAGTGAGTACGCTGTCAGCCAAAGCAAGTGGAGCGAGATACATCTCTGCCACATTGATGCCGGCAGTCTCGAAACACTTGTTGAGGTTGCGGTAGAAAGCCTTACGCTCAAGGATATTAAGGAAGTTGCCTTCCAGATGACTGGCCTGAATGCCAACAGGGTCGAGCTGATATTGGCTGTCGACCTTATATTCCTGTACAGCGGCATCGAGGATTTCCTGATCAGGATACTTCATGTTACGATTAGAGTCCATGAGTTCGATGATCATGTCTTGTGTGACGATAGTCTCTGCAGGAAGGTCTTTTGATATGACGTTCCTGATACTGCGGATAGATTGTCCACCTACACCAACATACACCTGCATGATCTCCGTCTTAAGCTGGTTCTCCAGCTTCTTGATGATGTTGGTGAGGCATTGAGCTGTCTTGTCGATGTTGTAAACGACACCCTTGCGGATGAACGAAGAAGAATCCTCTTTTACCACCGCCAGCACATTGATGCTGCCATCAAGGTTCTTCTGTCCGGCGATACCCGTCATCTTTGATGAGCCGAGTTCGATTGCTACGATAAATTCCTTTGCTGCCACCATATACTTACTTTTTAACCTTTTTACATTTTTACCTTTTTGCTTTTCTTACAGATAATCTGATTGTCAAACTCCACGCTTATGTAGGAGTATTTGTTCCATCCTGCCTTATTAAGGCCATACTGATAGAATTTGCGCATGCGCTCCAGCTTTTTCTTTGTGTTTACGGGAGCTCCGAGATAGATGATATGATCGCCTACGCGAGGTACCAGCTCGACACTGCCATCAGGGAGGACATTGATCTGTTCTATCTGATTCTGCCAGAAAGAGTCGTGGATAATCTCATTAGCCAACTTTGCCAGCGACCTCTGGGCATATTTCTTTGTGATGGCTCCCGTTGCAATCACAACATCTGTGGCGAATCTCGAAGCAGGTAGGATGTTGCTGTTTGTGTCGACATAGTAGTTCTCGCTATTGTCGAGCATAACGTGGGCAACAGGTGTACGTTGTTGCAGTCTGATGCACACTTTCCCACTCTGGGTCTTATAGCATTCCGCTCCCTCCACGAATGGATTCTTGCGTAGAGTCTCTTCGATAGCACGGGCATCGATACTCTCCATAGCCTTTCCAAGGGGATACATCTTATTGCTTTCAAGCAGGCGCTTTATCTCGTTGGCATTAAGGAAACCATCTGTCTCGCCATCATCAATGTCTATCTTCACTTCTGGGCATACCTTGGCTTTCTCAGCAGGCTTGTTGAATGCTGTGACTGCCAGTATGAGATATGCCGAAATGACGATATCAAATACGATGATTAGTGAGCGTTTCCAGTTGAATATCACAATGTTTGCTATTTACGATTTAATATCTTTGTAATCGCGGGAACCTGAGCGTCAAGATCGCCAGCTCCAAGCACGATGAGAACTTCAAAGTCATGGGTCTTGACATAGTCGAGCACCTGGTCCTTCTGAATCATCTCTTTCTTGATCCCATCCTTGAGGTTGTCATATATCAGTTTAGATGTGACACCCTCTATCGGTTCCTCTCTTGCCGGGTAGATCTCTGTGAGAATCACCTCGTCAAGCTGGCTCAGTGCATCTGCGAAATCTTTGTAGAAATCACGTGTGCGGGTGTAGAGATGAGGTTGGAAGATAGCCGTGATATGCTTGTCTTTATAAAGCTCACGGATACTCTTTGCACTCTGGTATATCTCTTTTGGATGATGGGCATAGTCACTGAGGAATACCAGCCTGTCGTTCTTTATCTTAAAGTCAAAGCGACGATCCACACCTCCATAGGTCTTCATTCCGTATTTCAGCTCTTCTGCATTACAGCCGTTCAACTGTGCCATTGCCATAGCGGCAATACCGTTTTCAATGTTTATGGGTATAGGCTGGCCAAGTTTTACGTTCTTGATACTCTCGATGGGAGAGATGAGGTCGAATGTTATCTCGCCATTCTCGATACTAATGTTCTCTGCATGGAAATCGCCCTCATTGAGACTGTAGTCAAAGCGGCGAACATCATTCTGGAGGTTCTCCTTCATCTCCAGGTCACGATGTATGATAAGTGCACCACCTGACTGTATCAACTCTGTATAATGGCGGAAACTCTCAAGATAGGCCTCTTTTGTTCCGTAGATATCAAGATGGTCGGGGTCTGTAGATGTGATGACGCTCATCCAAGGACGGAGCCAGTGGAAACTGCGATCAAACTCATCAGCCTCGATTACCACGAAGTCTGAATCAGAAAGGATATAGTTGGTGCCATAATTCTTGGAGATACCTCCCAAGAAGGCATTGCAGTCAAGCTTACTCTGATGCATGATATGCGCACACATAGTAGAAGTGGTGGTCTTGCCGTGAGTTCCTGCCACACAGAGACCCTTGTGAGCCTGAGTAAGAGTGCCAAGCACTTGTGCCCGTTTTTGTATCTCAAAACCATTCTCACGGAAGAAACACAGTTCCTTATGCTCCTCAGGAATAGCAGGGGTATATATTACCAGACATGACTCTTTCCTCTTGCATGCATGAGGGATCTCATCCACATCCTCTTCGTAGTGGATAAGCATACCCTCCTTCTCCAATATCTTGGTGAGTTCAGAGGGGGTCTTGTCGTATCCGGCAACAACATGACCTTTCTTGATGAAGTAGCGAGCGATGGCACTCATTCCTATGCCTCCGGCTCCTATAAAATAAACAGCTTTTATATCTTTTGTATTCATTGTGCTAATTTGATGACTTCTTTTGCGATGATATCAGCAGAATCGGGTAAGGCGAGTTTTAGAACATTCTCACTCAGCGATTTCAGTTTTGCATCATTCTGTACTGTCTCTATGGCGAGTTTCAGCAGTGTTGCTGGTGCTTCTGAATCCTTGACATATATTGCAGCGTCCTTATTTGCAAGGGCAAGAGCATTCTTCGTCTGATGGTCTTCTGCCACATTAGGACTTGGAACCAGAATTACAGGTTTGCCAATAAGACAGAACTCAGAAATACTACTTGCTCCAGCGCGACTGATAACGAGGTCAGCTGCCTTATATGCTGCACCCATGTCCGTGATGAAATCAGTAACCTTAAGGTTGGGTATTTTCTCGTTCTTCAGTTGCTCGTTGATGCTTGCGCTATAGTATTTGCCTGTCTGCCAAACGAACTGTATATCGCTGCTCTTTACTAGGTCTAGATGTTGGAGCACACTCTCGTTGATGGTCCTTGCACCAAGACTGCCTCCAACAAGCAGGATTGTCTTTTTTGTAGGATCTAATCCCAGACTGCGTACTGCATCCTCACGGGTGATAGTCGTCTCAAGCAAAGCCTGACGGACGGGGTTGCCTGTGAGCATAATCTTTTCTGCAGGGAAAAAACGTTCCATACCCTCATAAGCAACGCAGATCTTAGATGCATTCTTGGCGAGAGTCTTATTGGCAAGTCCGGCGTAACTGTTCTGTTCCTGGATAAGGGTAGGAATCCCCAAACTGTTAGCAGCACCAAGTGCAGCACTGCTGGCATAACCTCCTACTCCTACAGCCACCTGAGGACGGAACTGCTTGAGGATCTTCTTTGCAAGCCACTTGCTTCTGATATAGTCGAGAGCTACACCGATATTGGCAGGTTTCCATAGTGGACGGAAGAATCCCCTGATGGGCAGGCCCTTTATCTCGTAACCAGCTGCTGGTACACGTTGCATCTCCATACGTCTCAAAGCTCCCACGAACAGAATCTTTGCATCAGGTCTAAGCGACTTGATAGCATTGGCGATACTTACGGCTGGGAAGATATGACCTCCTGTGCCGCCTCCGCTGATGATTACTCTGAACTCTTTTTCCATGCCTTATTTGTTATTGTGGTGCAAAATTACTAATTATATTTCTTTTAAAGTCATTTTCTGACCTTTTTTTTTCGCAGAACGGCTAACACTTAACATAGCTCCAATATATGCACAGTTGATGATGGTGGATGTACCACCTCTGGATATCAGTGGCAGTGGCTGTCCTGTTACAGGAGCGATGCCTACAGCAACGAGCATATTGAATGTGGCCTGTATGACTAGCATCAGTGCAAGACCCATAATCAGGAAAGCAGGGAAATTATTCTCGCAACGGCTGGCAATACGGGCTGCACGATACAGCAATACTATATAAAGGAACACTACGAAAGCAGCTCCCAGGATACCAAGTTCCTCAATGATTATAACGTAGATGAAATCGCTGAATGCCTGAGGGAGGAAATCCCGCTCTACAGATTTGCCAGGGCCTTTTCCGATGATATTACTTCCTACGATTGCGATATTGGCATGGGCCACCTGCGCATCTTTGTCAAGGTCATAGTCCTCAGGAGCTACGTGTTTGGAGTTGAGTTTCTTATCTATACGGTTCTTCCATGTGCCAAAGCGATGGAGGAAGGAAGTGCTCTTCTTGGTATCCTTCTTTATCTCACCATTGACAATGGCTTCTGTCTGTGTCTCGCTGCTGCTTCTCTGATCCAGACTGCCAAGCATATATATTGAGCCGATAAACACGATTAATACCAAAACTGCTCCTGCGGTGAGTTTCCCTAACTGTATTATAGGAACTCTTCCGATGAACATCATCAGATAGATTACACAGAAGATAAGGGCTGCAGTTGACAGGTTTTCTACTCCTATCAGCAGACAAAATGGTATCACTACTATCAGAATATATTTGAAAGCCCGTTTGTCGGCACCATCATCCCGTTGGGTGGCACTGAGAATCTGTGCCGTAACAAGCACAAGGGTGCCTTTTGCTATCTCTGATGGTTGGAATTTCAGTCCGAAAAGACTTATCCAACGTCCTGCATCGTTGGTCTTCTCCCCAAAGAACAATACCCATAACAGCATGATGACAGAGATGAGTAGGAGAGCAGGAGTTGCCAGCTTGAAGAATCTGCACGGTACATTAAGGATGAGGATCGCTACACCCACACCCACACCAATCTTCCATGTGTGTCCCCAGATGGGACCCAGGTAGTTCTGGCTCTTATATGTCAGCGTGCTGGAAGCAGAAAAGACCTCCACGATACTGATGATACAGAGGAACATAAGCACCATCCATATCACCTTGTCTCCTTTAAACAGATTCCCTATCTTCATATTTTATATTACAGATTCCTGGCCAATTCCTTAAACTGCTCGCCTCTGTCCTCCATATTCTTGAAAAGGTCGAAACTTGCGCAACATGGACTGAGCAACACTGTCTCACCGGGTTGTGCCATTTCATAACAAGCCTCGATACACTCCTTCATGGAATGGGTATCCCTTACAGGGATCCCAAGACTGTCGAAATTGTCGTGCAGTTTTTGGTTGTCGGCACCGAGATATACGATACCAGAGCATTTCTCCTTCACCAGAGGCTTGATAGGGTCATAGTCATTACCTTTATCCTTACCTCCAATGATGAGAATCACCTTCGTCTTCATTGCCTCTAGTGCATACCAGCAGGCATCAACGTTAGTGGCCTTGGAGTCGTTGATATATTGCACACCACGAACAGTACAAACCTTTTCCAGACGATGCTCTACACCAGGGAAGTCACCCAGGCACTTGCGTATCTCCTCATTCTTGATACCAGCGATATCGGCTGCGATACCGGCTGCAAGAGAGTTGTAGATATTATGCTTTCCTGTAAGACTAAGCGACTCCTGTTCCATATTAAATGGCTCAGGTTTCTCAATCTTGTACTTTCCTTCTTCGATATAGCCTATTACGCCCTTTTCCTTGAGTTCGGCAAATGGATACTGGATAGCCTTGATATCATATTTATCCAGTTCCTTCTTGATGATAGGATCATCGGCCCAATAGATAAAGGCATCCTGTGGAGTCTGGTTCTGGATGATACGCATCTTGGCATCTACGTAGTTCTGCATCTCAAAGCCATATCTGTCGAGATGGTCTGGAGTGATGTTGAGCAGGATGGCGATATTGGCACGGAAGTCATACATGTTGTCGAGCTGGAAAGAACTGAGCTCGATGATATAGTATTCGTGCGGATCCTCTGCTACCTGTAATGCAAGAGAGTTTCCGATATTACCAGCCAGTCCTGCATCATAACCGGCATCTTTGAAGATGTGGTAGATGAGTGATGTGGTTGTCGTCTTTCCGTTAGAACCAGTTATACAGATCATCTTGGAATTGGTATAGCGTCCGGCAAACTCTATCTCACTGATGATATGTATCCCCTTGTCGATGGCCTTCTTCACCATAGGTGCCGTATCAGGAATACCGGGACTCTTGATTATCTCGTCAGCATTGAGAATCTTCTCCTCAGTATGTTGCCCCTCTTCCCACTCAATACTATGATCGTTGAGCAGTTTTTGATATTTTGCGGCAATCTTCGACATGTCGGAAACAAACACATCGAAACCTTCCTTCTTTGCGAGTACGGCTGCACCTGCTCCGCTCTCACCTGCTCCTAAAATAACTATTCTTTTCATTTTCTATCGCATCTTTAGGGTTATAATTGTCAAGGCAGCCAGAATAATACTTACGATCCAGAATCTGATGGTGATCTTCGACTCGTGGAATGGACGGTTAGGCCAACCTTTCAGAATATATGTACTCGTAGCATCGAGTTGTGAATCGAGCTTACGGAATGTGTCGTGGATTGGGGCAGCACGGAATACTCTTACTCTCTTGCCCTTTCTCTTCTGTATCTTGAACCATTGTGTCTGTATGATAACGCTGAGGCTCTCCATAAAGAAGATACCACACAGGATAGCAAGCAGAATCTCCTTGTGGATGATGACAGCACATACTCCAATGATTCCACCAATAGTAAGGGAGCCTGTATCTCCCATAAACACCTGTGCAGGGAAGGCGTTATACCAGAGGAATCCGATCATGGCTCCAACGAAAGCACAGAGGAATACCACCAGTTCCTCGGAGTGTGGTATATACATGATGTCGAAATATGATGCATATCCTATATGCGATGATACGTAGGCTAGTATGCCCAGTGCCACTCCTATTATTGCGGAGTTTCCTGCACACATTCCGTCCATTCCGTCATTCAGGTTAGCACCATTGGATACTCCTGTAACGATGAATATCGTCATGAAGACAAAGAGAATCCAACCTGCGGCCACCTTATACTTTCCACAGAAAGACATAATATCAGAGTAGTTCAGGTTATGGTTCTTTACGAATGGTATAGTTGTCTGCAGTGACTTTACTGCCTCTTTCTTATGTTTCACCACAATCTCCTGATTCTGTTGAGTGGAGATAATGTTTTCACGAACCACAACATCAGGACTGAGCCATAGTACCAGTCCTACGATGAAACCAATGCTCACCTGACCTACAATCTTCCATTTTCCTTTCAGGCCGTCCTTGTTTTGCTTGAAAACCTTGATATAGTCATCGAGGAAACCAAGGAATCCCAGCCATATTGTTGTTATAATCATCAGTATGAGGTAGGTGTTCCTGAGTCGTCCGAAAAGCAATACCGGAACGAGAATACTTACGATGATGATAATTCCTCCCATTGTGGGAACACCTTTCTTCTCTACTCCGAAGGGATCAATGCTTGGGTCACGCTCTGTCTCGAAAATCTTCCTGCGTTTCATCCATTTGATGAAGAACTCGCCAAACCAGGCCGAGATAAGCAGCGAGAGAATAAGTGTAAGCAGTGAACGGAATGATATATAGGACCACATGTGTGAACCTGGAATATCGAACTGATCTAAGAATCTGAAGAAATAATACAGCATACCCTTTTTACCTTAATATCCCTTTTTAATTTCCAAAAATCTCCCTGACTACCTCTTTGTCATCGAAATGATGCTTCACTCCCTGTATTTCTTGATAGTCCTCATGGCCTTTTCCAGCAATGAGAATCACATCGCCTTTCTTTGCCATCATACAAGCTGTACGGATAGCCTCTTTTCTGTCTACTATGCTTATCACCTTCTTCATCTGTTTTGCATCGAGACCTGCCAGCATATCATTGATGATATCCTGTGGCTCTTCAAAACGAGGGTTGTCTGACGTGATAATAACTCTGTCGCTCTGTTTTACAGCCTCCTGGGCCATCAAAGGACGTTTGCCCTTATCGCGATTGCCTCCTGCTCCACAGACGGTTATCACAGAGCCCTGACCATCGAGAACCTCATGGATGGCGTTAAGCACATTCTCCAATGCATCAGGTGTGTGAGCGTAATCTACGATTGCAGTGTATCCCTCTGGTGAGTGGATTGGCTCAAGGCGTCCGTTGACACTCTTAAGAGTACTCATGATTACAAGTATGTCCTCTGGCTTCTTGCCAAGCATAACAGCTGCTCCATAAACGGCCAGGAGGTTGCTTACATTGAATTTGCCTATAAACTGCACTCCTACTTCGTGTCCATCGATATCAAGATACATGCCTTCGAAATGACACTCGATGATCTTTGCCTTGAAGTCTGCCATGCTACGTGTGGAATAGGTCTTTACTGTAGCTTTAGTGTTCTGGACCATGAACATGCCGTTCTTGTCATCGGCATTGGTGATGGCAAATGCATCCTTACCCAGACCATCGAAGAATGCTTTCTTTGCATCACGATAGTTTTCGAATGTCCCGTGATAGTCGAGGTGGTCACGGGTGAGGTTTGTAAACAGACCGCCCTTGAACTTAAGACCTCCTATACGTTTCTGGGCTATGGCATGACTGCTACATTCCATAAAAGCATACTCACACCCGGCATCCACCATCTTTGACAAAAGACGATTCAGTTCTATTGGATCAGGTGTTGTGTGGTCCGCTGAGATAGGCTCACCCTCAATATAGTTGCAGACGGTAGAGAGCAGACCGCATTTATGCCCAAACTTGCGGAACATATTATATAATAAGGTGGCGATAGTAGTCTTGCCGTTTGTTCCTGTTACTCCTACCAGGTTCAATTTTGTAGAAGGGTCGCCATAAAACTGTGTTGCCACTTCTCCAACCCAGTCTTCTGTTGACTCTACGGCAATGTAAGTTACTCCTGGCACACGGGTGTTAGGAAAATATTCACACAAAATTGCCGTAGCACCTTGTTCAATAGCCTTGGGTATGAATTTATGCCCGTCGGTCTGAGTGCCGGGTATGGCTACGAAGAGATGCCCTGCCTCAATACGACGTGAGTCGATGTTGACACCCATAATTTCTTTGTCAATGTCACCGAGGGTATTTAATACCTCTACATTTTTTACTAACTCACTTAACCTCATATCTTTATTCTTTTTTATTCTAAATGCAATTCGCAGGCCATGCCTTGCTTGATGGCTGTGCCACTGTATATGCTCTGTGACTTTACCTTACCTCTGCCTTTGATGATGGCTTTTACTCCACGACTCTCTAGAAGATAGACAGCATCACGTGCTCCCATCCCTGTCAAATCGGGAATAATGTTACGTTGGGTGGTCACCTGTGTTAGCTGTACATTCTTTGCTTGCCTGACAGCCGTGCCCCATACAGGGTTTCCGTTGGCATATGAGCCATCCCAGTTAATATTGGTCTTTACTCCCAAGTGGCTTAACACGTTGTCGGCAGCCATGACATTACCGTTTTTGACATCTGGTATGAATATTGAAGTGGTGTCTCTGGCATCATCCACACTTAGTTTAAGATTATGGGCCATGACTCCCTCTGAAATATGATGGAATACAACTCCACTCATACCGCCACCTGATGCAGGAAGACCTGATTTCTTTAGACAAACGATACAACTGTATCTCGGATTGTCAGCAGGGAAATAACCTGCAAAAGACAACCAGTATCTTGTAGTTCCAGAGTGATATCCTCCATATTGGTCTGCCACCTGTGCCGTTCCCGTCTTTCCTGCTACCTTGAAAGATTTCGAACCCGCTTTCTTTCCAAGACCCTGACTTACTACATGTTCGAGTATCGTCTGCATGGTCTTGATGGCTTTTGGCTTGGCAATCTGTTCTTTAAGCACTACAGGCTCGAATTCCTTAATAACCTGTCCGTCCTTAACCAACTGCTTTACAAAACGAGGTTGCATCATCTTGCCGTCGTTAGCGATGGCATTATAGAATGCGACAGTATTAATAGGAGCAATCTGTGTCTCGTATCCGATACTCATCCAAGGCAGTGTGGTCTTACTCCAGTATTTTGAACGGTCGGTGGTCTTTGTGTCCGGCATACGGATAGAGGGCGTATGGTAACCCATAAGCGGCAACTTAAGGTCCTCATGAATGCCTACACGATAGAGACCTTCAACATATTTCTTAGGATTACTGCCATAGAATTTGTCGATAACATAGCTAACACCAATATTCGAACTCACTTCAAGGGCACGTGCAACATTAATGTCCTGATAACCGCCACGACGCCAGTTGTGATCCTTCATAGGACGTCCGTGCATCTCCATGACACCACTTCCTGTATGAATGACAAAACTGGTGTCCACAACTCCGTCGTCGAGGGCAACGAGGAACGATGCCACCTTGAATACAGAACCCGGCTCACAACGATAACTGATGGCATTGTTTACCATCTCGTAATACTCACCGTCAGCACCACGAGTCATGTTGACAACAGCTTTAATATCGCCAGTCTTCACCTCCATAAGAATGGCTACTCCCATCTCACCGTTTATCTCCTTAAGCTCCTCAACAACGGCTCTTTCTGCCAGGTCCTGCATGCCGACATCGATAGTTGTCACGATGTCACATCCATCTATAGGGCTGAGGACAGGAATGTCCAAATATTTCTGAAGCACCTTACGACGATGCATCAATCCATTGGTGCCTCGCAACTCCTTGTCGAATGCAAGTTCAAGTCCATTCTTTGCACTGTCTATCTCTCCGAAGAGATCTCCGATGGTTCGTCTTGCCAAGGTGGTGAAAGGCTTACGTCTTGCATTGAATTCCTCCCAATGGAATCCGCCAACACCAGGACGCTCACGGAAGATGGGCAGTTTTCGTACCTCACAGAATGTGTTATAGTCCACACGGCGTGGCCAGATAGCCCAGTGGCGTGCTCCGATACTGCCGTTCTTCATGACCTTTTTCTTGCCTTCCAGCAGATGCGTCTTAAACTCCTCTGCAGATCTTGAAGGGAATATTTGGTTAAGCTCATGGCAGATGGTATCGATATTCTCTGTCCATAGTGAGTCACGCTTGTGGTTTCCTACAGAGTCTGTTGCGCCTGCTTGGAAATCTATAAACAGCTTGTATTCGGGAATACTGCTGGCCATGAGTTGTCCGTCACAGCTGAGGATGTTACCACGATTAGGTTTAACGGTGACACTGTCTCGTTTCAGACGTGATGCCACCTCGTTCCAGTATTCTTTCTTTACGGTCATGATATACATAGCCTTGCCGATTATGGCAAAACCTATAAGCGTAAGTACAACCGCAATGGCGAAGTACCTTGGCATGACCTTGTCTGTACTGAACTTACTCATCTATATATATTTTATAAGGTGGCTGATCTGCTATATGCAGCAAACTGTCCTTGTTGTTCTTTAAAGCATCAAGCACGTGACTCTCACGACATTTCTCTGTCAGTGTACTTGAACTGGATAATGCCTTATATTTGGCGTCAAGCAGTTCTTTTTCCATCTTGTCGATAGCAATCATGTCCTGCTGGCACTGATATCTGAAGGCAACGTAAACTATGGTAAACATCACAATGAGTACTATGAGCCATATCTGGTGACGAACCATCTCTGCCGTGAGGAAGTCACCACCAAGAATGGAGCGAAGGGTCATGGCTGACGACAGCTTCGGATCTTCTTCCTTTGCTGTTGCCTTGATCTTCTGGATGGTCTTCTTGGCCTGTTCTTTTATCTCAGCAGCTTCTTCCTTGATGCTGACAGGCTCTTCCATCTTCTCTTGTTCCTGTATTATCTCGTTCTCGTCCATTATTACACTTTCTCTGCTATTCTTAACTTTGCGCTACGGCTACGGGGGTTGCTCTCCTGCTCAGATTCATCGGGAACAATAACCTTGTTGTTAACAGCCTTGAAAGGAGCCTCTATACGGCCGAAGAAATCCTGGGTGACCTTTCCTTCTGCGTTACCAGCCTTGATGACGTTCTTGACTATCCTGTCCTCTAAGGAGTGATATGTTATCACTGACAGACGCCCGCCTTCACAAAGCAGGTCCTTGGCTCCATTAAGCATCTCCTTCAGGGCATCCATCTCGTGGTTTACCTCTATACGGAGAGCCTGAAACAGTTTGGCAATCTCTTTTTTCTCTCGTTCTTTGGCGAGAAGACTTGTTACTATGTTGAGCAGATTACCTGTAGTGTCTATTCTTTTAGACTGTCTCGACTTGACGATGGTGGAAGCAATCTTTCGGGCATTCTTCAGTTCGCCATAGATATAGAGGATGTCTGATATCTGTTCTTCGTCATAATCGTTGAGGATGTCTGCTGCAGTCTGTCCAGCCCTTTTGTTCATTCGCATATCAAGAGGTGCATCGTAGCGGAACGAAAAGCCTCTGCTCTCATCATCGAAATGATGACTTGAAACACCCAGGTCTGCCAATAAGCCGTCAATATGGTCAACCTTATAATACCGCATCCAGTTCTTGATGTATCTGAAGTTACTCCTGATAAACGTGAATCTATCATCATTGACGATATTTTTCTCGGCATCGGCATCTTGGTCAAAGCTGTACAGATGTCCTTTCTTACTCAGTCTTGTCAATATCTCCTTGCTGTGCCCCCCTCCTCCGAAGGTTACATCTATATAAACACCGTCGGGCTTGATGTCAAGCCCGTCGACGCTCTCCTTGAGGAGTACTGGAACGTGATATGTTTCAGCCGTTTTAATCATAATGCGTCGTTGGTATTCATGATGTTTTCAAGTTCGGCTCCAAACTCTTCATCTGTCTTTAGCGACTCTTTCAGATGTTGTGGAGACCATATCTCTATCGTGTCGTCTACTCCGATAAACTGGAGAACTTGGTCAAGGGCTGCTGCCTGTTGAAGCCGTTTGGAAATCAGGAACCGCCCATTGCCGTCCAGTGATACTACTTCTGCTTCGGAAACGAACTGTCTTAATATCTGCTGATGGGCGGGCTTCCATTGTTTCAGCTGTGATTTCAGCAAGTCAACCCTTTGGTTCCATACGCTTTCAGGAAACAGCACCAGGCACTGCTGGAAGATGTCCTTGCGCAAAACAAGATTTTCCTCGCCAGATGCTTGTAGCACCTTGCGGAATACTGCTGGCAGGAAAGCTCTTCCTTTGGCATCAGTTTTTGCCTCTATGTTACCTAAAAATCGCATACGTACATATCCTAATAGGAATTCGGCAACAAAGTTATGCAAATTCTCCCCATTTTCGCCCACTTTTATAAATTAATTCCCCACCATTTAGTATTTTTAACTTTTAGGGCTCCCTTTTGCTATTTCTGATTTTACATACTGAGGGTTGTTTTTGTGATAATAAAACTTAAACCTGCGGCAAAAAAATATCAAATGTGTAAAAATTACATTCTTTTTGAAAGATTTTTTCCGATTTTTGTTCATAATTGAAAGAATTGTGCTATTTTTGCAACTTGTTAGCATAATAATCATGGCGACTGTTACAGAAAAGACGATAGACATCGATGTCATCCTAAAGGGGAAAATGGGGCCTAAGGCGAAGTTTGTGCCGGGGGTGCTTGTTAGTTGGCTGAAGCGTATCATCCATCAGGATCAAGTGAATGCGTTTCTATGGGATAGCCGTGATAAGAGCGGTGTAGAGTGGCTTGAGGAGTGTGTCAAATACCTGGATATGACACTTGAGATAGAAGGTAAGGAGAATCTTCCTGATCCTGACGATGGCAAGCTCTACACTTTTGTGAGCAATCATCCGCTTGGCGGTGAAGATGGTGTAGCGCTGGGCGCTATAATCGGACGTCATTATAATGGCAAGTTCCGTTATCTGGTTAATGACCTCCTGATGAATCTGCCTGGCCTTGCTCCGGTTTGTATTCCAATTAACAAGACGGGGGGCCAGAGTCGGAACTTTCCTGCTATTGTGAAAGCCGGATTCGAGAGCGATAATCACATGCTGATGTTCCCGGCTGGTCTTTGTTCCAGAAAACATAATGGGGAAATCAAGGATATTCCCTGGTCCAAGACGTTTATTTCAAAGAGTGTTGAGTACCATCGTGACGTTGTTCCCATTCATTTTGGAGGACAGAACTCGAACTTCTTCTATAGGTTGGCAAATTTCAGTGATAAGTGCCTACCTTTCAATCTGGCGATGATGTTTCTTGTCGATGAAATGTACAAAAACGTGCATAAAACATTCCGTGTGGCTATCGGAAAACCAATCCCCTGGCAGACTTTTGATAAGAGTCGGAATGCCATTGGTTGGGCTCAATATGTAAGAGAGAAAGTTTATACCCTATAATCAATCCCCAGCATCACCTTACAAAAATGGAAAAAGAGATTATTCAACCAATTGCGAAAAGTGTCCTTAAGAGTGAGTTGACCCCAGAGCTCCAGCTTAGGATGACAAATAAGAGCCATAATGAGATATATATCATAACTGCTCACAATGCTCCTAATGTCATGAAGGAGATCGGCAGAATTCGCGAGATCGCTTTTCGTGAGGCTGGTGGGGGTACCGGAAAGGAGATGGATATCGATGAATTCGATACTTGTGAGAATTGTTATAAACAGTTGATAGTATGGAATCCAGAAGAAGAGGAGATTATTGGAGGATATCGTTATATCCTGGGAACAGATTGGCAATATGATGATAAGGGACAGCCCATATTGGCAACAAGTCATATGTTTCATTTCTCGGAGAAGTTTATAAAGGAATATGCTCCTTATACAATAGAACTGGGGCGTTCGTTTGTCTCTTTGCCATATCAGTCATCCAGAATGGGAGCTAAAAGTCTCTTTGCACTGGATAATCTGTGGGATGGTCTTGGGGCATTGACTGTCATCAAGCCCAATGTTAAGTATTTCTTTGGCAAGATGACTATGTATCCATCTTATATCCGTAAGGGTCGTGATATGATTCTCTATTTCCTTAAGAAACATTTTGATGACAAGGAAAACCTTATTCTCCCGATGAAACCGCTGGAATTGGAAGCTGATCCATCCGAATTAGAGGCTCTCTTCTGTGAGGATGACTTTAGAGGCGACTACCGTATTCTTAATCGCGAGATACGAAATCTGGGTTATAATATTCCTCCTCTTGTTAATGCATACATGAGCCTTTCGCCTACCATGAAACTCTTTGGAACAGCAATAAACTATGGTTTTGGTGATGTTGAGGAAACAGGTATCCTCATTGCTGTTGATGAGATTCTCGAAGACAAACGAGTACGGCATATTGACTCATACATCAAAGAGCATCCGGAAGCTATGAAGATAACCAGTGGTGCTAATAAGGTAATCTATAAGGAGCGCAAAGAATAATCTTCTATACGATTGGTAGAGAGATACCGCAAATCTTCTGATAGACATCTAATGCATAGACGTCTGTCATGCCGCTGATATAATCGATGACTGCCATCAGTCGAGTCTCCAGGTTTGGGGAGTCTATGTCGTATTGGCTGCTGACTCTGCTTATCAGTTGTTTGGAATAGAAACGTTCTGGATGGCGTGCAGCCTCGATGAAATGGGTCATTAATGTCTCCATGATCTTATATCCGGAGAGTTCAACATCGAGTACAGGACGGCTCTTGTATATCCGTTTTGCAGACATCGATGCACAATCCTTGTAAGCTTTGCAAGGTGCAGGTGAGATATGGTCAATCAATGAACCTTCAAAAGTGCCGTTGAGTATGTCTTGTTCGTTGTTGCAGAATACCTTTACACACTCATTCTCCAGCAGTCCGATGACACAAGCGCGCATATATACTATCTTCTCATTATTGTCGGTAAGACCTTCTTCCGCTATTCTGTTAAGTATGCTCTGGCGTATATCGTCTCCAAAGAAACTGAGCAGGATATTTGTTGTCTCCTCGAATGAAAGAATCTTTAATTTATGTGCATCTTCCAGGTCCATTATCTCGTAACATATGTCATCAGCTGCTTCTACGAGATATACCAATGGATGACGTACGTAACGCAATGGCTCACCTGGCTCGGAGGTGCAAATTATGCCCAATTCATCGGCAACTTTTCGAAAAATGTCCTTCTCTTCATGGAAGAATCCGAACTTACCTTTCTTGCCTGGTGCAGATGATGAATACGGATATTTCACGATACTGGCGAGCATGGAATAAGTCATTACAAATCCACCGGCTCTGCGACCTTTGAACTGGTGGGCTAATAATCGGAATGCATTGGCATTTCCCTCAAAGTGCGTTATGTCATCCCAGAAGTGATGGCTTACCTCTCGTTGGAGGTCACTGCCAGGCCCTTCAGTGAAAAATGTCTGGATAGCTTTTTCTCCACTATGCCCAAAAGGAGGATTGCCCATGTCGTGGGCAAGGCAGGCAGTGGCAACGATTTGTCCTATTTCAGAAAAGAGCGTGTCATTGAGCTCTGGATGCTGTTTGATAAGATTACGGGCCACATCGTTGCCAAGAGACATTCCTACACTCGATACCTCAAGGGAGTGTGTAAGGCGGTTGTGCACAAAAACACTGCCAGGAAGTGGGAATACCTGAGTCTTGTTCTGGAGACGACGGAAAGGGGCGGAGAAGATAAGACGGTCATAGTCTCTTTTAAATTCCGTTCTGTCGTCATGACGCTTGGGATGTCTGTCCTCTTGCCCAAGGCGTTTGTTTGATATCAGTTGCTGCCAATTCATCATAATTGACTGCAAAAGTACTAAAATGGCGACAGATTTTTGCCTTTTTTACTGAAAAAATGTATTAATCTGTGTTAATCTGTCTGTTCTCTGCATAAAAATGATTACTTTTGCACATTATTAAAATAAGATTTTAAAGTTATGCTTAAGATAAAAGTCGTTAATAAGGGTCATCAACCCCTTCCACAATATGCTACCGAGCAGAGTGCCGGCATGGACTTAAGAGCCAATCTTGATGCTCCGGTGACACTGAAACCGCTTGAGCGGAGACTGATACCTACAGGATTGCATATCGCATTGCCGGCAGGTTACGAGGCTCAGGTCCGTCCTCGTAGTGGACTTGCTCTGAAGAAAGGCATTACCGTACTTAATACCCCTGGCACCATTGATGCTGATTATCGTGGTGAGATAGGTGTGGTTCTTATTAATCTGTCGCAAGACGAATTTGTGGTTGAAGACGGAGAGCGTATTGCTCAGATGGTAATAGCTCGTCATGAGCAGGGTGATTTTGAAGAGGTCGAGGTGCTTGATGAGACAGAACGTGGTGAAGGTGGCTATGGCCATACAGGAGTAAAGTGAGAAAGAATCTTTATAGGATAACGAAGCTCATGGAGAGCATGGCTCTGATGGTAATTATCATTGGCCTGTCTTCGTGTGCAGCTGGGTTGCTAGGGGGCATGGTTGGTGGAGTGGCTGCTTACAATAAAAACAAACAGGCAGCCTTACAAAGCCCAGTAAAGGATGTTCCTCAGCTTTCTCCGGAGGATCAGCGCCTCTATGATCATTTTTTCCTTGATGCGATGGTTCAGCGTCAGAAAGGAAACAATGATGCAGCTTTCGACCTGTTACGTCATTGCCTTGATATCAATCCAAATGCGGCAGAAGCATACTATTACCTCGCCCAGTATTATAGCGCCTTGAAGGATAATGCTACTTCTATCGCCTATTTCCAGAAAGCCTCTGCTCTGGCTCCTCATAACGAAACATATCTTGAGACTTTGGCTCAGGTGTATGTGCGCCAACAGAATTATCAAGGTGCCATTAGCGCTATCGAACGTCTGTATGACAGGAATAAGGACCGTGAGGATTTGCTCGAGATGTTGTTCCAGTTGTATCAGCAGGTGGAAGATTATCCTCATGCCATAGGTGTACTTGAGCGTATTGAGAATATTGACGGTAAGAGTGAACGTATCTCTGTTGCCAAGAGCGAGGTGTATACTCGTATGAACGACAGTAAAGCCGCCGTTGCTGAGATGGCAGAACTGGCACGTCAATATCCCAACGACCTTAACTACCTCGCTATGTATGGTGAGAGTCTGATGATGAATGGTCAGCCGAAGAAGGCATTGGAGATATATGACGGGATCCTGAAAGAAGAACCGGAAAACAACAGGGTGCTGATGTCGTTGCGTACATATTATCAGGCAATTGAAAGACCTGAGGTTGCCGACTCACTGACTCTCAGAGTGCTGTTGGGAAAGAATACCAGCCAGGAAGAGAAGGTTTATCTCATCCGTCAGGTTATCGGTGCCAACGAGAGGGCTGGTGGCGACAGTACAGAGGTGCTCCGATTGTTCCGTAGGGTGATGAATGCCGACACCACCGATGTTGATATCCCTCTGCTTTGCGCTACATACATGGATCTCAAGAAGATGCCTGCCGACAGCATAAAACCAGTATTGCATCACATTCTTGACCTTGCCCCAGACAATTCTGCAGCCCGTCTTCATCTTGTGGGATATGCATGGGCTGATGGTGACAAGGACAGGGTAATAGAACTTTGTCAGACTGCCCGTCAGTATAATCCTGACGATATGGCTTTCTATTATTATCAGGGCATTGCCTACTATCAGCGTGACAGTCTCGATCAGGCATTGTCCACTTTCCAGAATGGTGTGAGTGTCATTAAGGAGGATAGCAATCCCGATATCGTTTCTGACTTCTATGAGGTGATGGGCGAGATCCTGCATAAGAAAGACCGTACCACAGAGGCTTTTGCTGCCTATGACTCTTGTCTGCAGTGGAAACCAGACAATATCCCTTGTCTGAATAACTATGCATATTATCTCAGCCTTAGAAACGAACAGTTAGAGCGAGCTGAGTTAATGAGTCATAAGACCATCAAGGCAGAACCCAGAAATGCTACATATCTCGATACTTATGCCTGGATACTCTTCATGCAAAAGAGATACACTGAGTCAAAGATATACATTGATCAGGCTCTCCAGAATCTGGATACGGTTGTCGTCGATGGAGATACAATAAGCAACTCTGCAATTTTTGAACATGCAGGCGATATCTATTGGCACTGTGATAATCGTAATGAGGCCCTCTCTTTTTGGAAGGATGCCCTTAAAGGCGATAGTGAGAATAAGGTACTCATAAGAAAAATTAAACTAAAAAAATATCTTAAAGAATGAAACCGTCAAGTATTTTAAAGATTGCTGTTTTGTCAATGCCGTTAATGTTGTCTTCTTGTATTTTCCACAAGAAGACAGTAAAGGAAGAGACTTCAAAACCATTGACAGCTGAAGAACTTAACAAAAAAAGCTTTGTTGAGAGAGTTCTGGACAATGGCCAGACAGCGCGTTTTATCACTTCTAAGGTGAAATTCTCTGTAGAGGTAGGGGCTCAGAAGCTTACTCTCACAGGAAATCTCAAGATGAAGCGTGACGACGTTATCCGTCTGCAGCTGATGGCCTTCGGATTCGTTGAGGCTGGACGTATTGAGATGACGAAGGACTATGTGCTTATCATGGACCGTATCAACAAGCAGTATCTCAAAGCTCCTTGGATGCAGATAGACTTCCTTCGCAACAGTGGTCTGAACTTCACCTCTATGCAGGCTCTTTTCTGGAATGAGTTGTTTAAGCCCAACCCGGTGATCGTCGGTAAGAAGGCTTTGGCCGATACCACTGCTACATACCAGACCATAGAGAGTGGCGACGATATGATCTTTCAGCTCAATGAGGGTAAGATGGACTATAGCTGGCTCGTTGGTCGTAAAGATGCCCTGATTAAGATGGCAAATATCCAGTATAAGGATCGTTTCAATTCTGAAAATAGTGCTCAGTTAAACTGGGATTATGATAAGTTTGAGAACTACTCTGGCAAGAAGTATCCAATGAAGCATGCCATCAGTCTTACTACTGCTAAGAAGGAGGTTAAGCTTGGTATGTCACTTAATTATATTGGAAGTGATACTGAATGGGATACACGTACAGAGGTGTCCAACAAATACCGTGAGGTGACTGTCGATGAGATTCTGCGTCGCTTCATGTCACTTTAATGCAATAGGTGAATAGTGAGTAATAAGGTAAGAAGATTGTTTAGGGGGGATTTTATGGTGATAGTGCTTACGGCGCTATTCACCTTCAATTGTTCACTGTTCACAACAACTGTCGTTGCCCAGAAGAAGACTACGACAAAAACAGTCTCCAAGAGTCAGCCTGCTAAAAAGAAAGCAGTCAAGGCAACTGTAAAAAAGCGGGCTGCCAAGACAAATCAGAAACAGCCCAAACAGCCTGCTGTAACGGTCAAAGGTCTCCAGAACCAGCGTCAGCAGCTTCAGAAGCAGATGAAGGAACAGGAGCGCAGGCTTCGTCAGAATGAGAAGGATGTAAAAGCTCGTCTTCAGAATCTGATGATTATCAATACGGAGATCAGTGACAAGCGAAAGACCATTGATACCATCCGTCGTGATATTGTCACCCTCGATGGTAACATCAATACGCTGAGTCTTCAGCTGAGTAATCTCGAGAAAGAACTTGCTGATCGTCAGGACAGATTCAAGAAGTCTGTGAGATATATGCATCGCAATCGTGGTATACATAGCCAGCTTATGTTTATCTTCAGTGCGAAGAATTTCTCTCAGATGTTCCGTCGTATGCGGTTTATGAGAGAGTATGCTGTATATCAGCGTGCTCAAGGTGAGGCTGTCAAATCGATGCAGGCCCAGGTGGAAGAGGCGATGGCTGAGCTCTCTACCTCTAAGAAACAGAAAAACGACCTTCTCGTCAGGGATGAGCAAGAGAAGAGAGCTCTTGAGGGCAAACAGGCAGAACAGCAGAATGTGGTAAACTCTCTTCAGCAACAGCAGAAGACCATCCAAAGCATTCTTGAACAGCAGCGTAAGAAAGATGCTGCTCTTAATGCTCAGATCGACAAGATGATTGCTGAGGAGATAGCCCGTGCCAAAGCTCGTGCTGAGGCAGAGCGGAAGAGAGCTGCCGCTGAGGAGGCTCGTAAGAAACGTGAGGCAGAACTTGCCAGGAAGAAAGCTGAGGCAGAGGCAGCTGCCCGAGAGAATGCCCGTCGTATTGCTGAGGCCAAAGCCAGAGAGGAGAAGGCAAAGGCCGAGGCTCGTGCTGCTGCAAGGAAGTCAGAGATAGAAAGGGCTGCAGCTGAGAAGGCTGCACGTGATGCAGAGAATGCACGCCTGGATGCGGAACGTAAGGCTGAGGCAGAGAAAAAGGCTCACGAGAAAGAGATGGCTGCCGCTAAGAAGAAATCAGAGGAAGAGTGGTCTGTCTCTTCTGAGGATCGTCGCCTAAGTGGTAACTTTGAGAGTAATAAGGGCAGGTTTCCAATGCCTATCGTCGGCCCTTATAAGATTGTGAACACACAAGGGAAGAACCGTGTAGAGGGTCTGAAAGGTACAACGATAAGGGAATTGCGAGGTATAGAGCTGAAAGGACAGCCTGGTGCACAGGTACGTAGTATATTTGATGGTGAGGTGAGTGGTGTCGCACGTTATGGTGATGCCGTAATAGTTATTGTGCGTCATGGAATGTTCTTCTCTGTATATAGCGACCTTAGCTCTGCAAGTGTCAGACGGGGACAGATGGTCAGTGCGCGCCAGACCTTAGGAATAGTAAACCGTGATGGAACGATGAAATTTGAAATTCGTCGTATCTCTGGTGCTCCGGTTAATCCCCTTGCTTGGCTGGCAAGATAATCCTATAGCCTGATATCGGAAAGAAGATTTACGTAAGTCTCTATTGCGTGTTTTATCTCTGAGATGCGAATATACTCATTTGCAGAGTGGCTTCGTGCAGACTTTCCTGGTCCCAGCTTGAAGGAGGGGAACGGCATAAGTGCCTGATCGCTTAATGTAGGACTTCCGAACGGCCTCATGCCCATAGCCTTACATTTCTTTATCAGTGGGTGTGACTCTGTTATTGATGATGAGTGCAGACGGAAAGAGCGTGCCTCAAGCCTGCATTTTTTCATCTTCTTACGAAGGAACTCATATACGAACTCATTCTGATAGTATTCATTGGTACGTATGTCGATTACAAAATGCAGTGAGTCGGGAATGACATTATGCTGCGTTCCTGCTTCAACAACTGTTACTGTCATCTTGGTCTCTCCAAGCAGAGGACTTACCTTCCTGAACCGGTAATCTCTCAGCCATACAAGGTCGTCAAGTGCTTCATAGATGGCATTCACGCCCTCGTTTCTTGCTGCATGACCAGATATTCCATCGGCATAGCCGTCAATCACCATCAGACCTTTCTCTGCTATGGCAGGCTGCATGCCTGTAGGCTCTCCCACGATGGCTACGTCAATATTCGGCAGTCTTGAGAGCACTCTGCTGAATCCATCCCTGCCAGAAACCTCTTCCTCGGCAGAGGCTACCCATAGGATGTTGTAGTTACGCGGCTTGTCAAGCATGATACGGTATGTCTGTAACAAGGCAACAAGACCACCGCCACAATCGTTGGAACCAAGACCATATAGTATGTCACCTTCCTGCACTGCCTTGTATGGATCACGACTCCAGGTGCTTACTGGCTTTACTGTGTCGATATGGGCATTGAGCATTACCGTAGGACGGTCGTTATGCCAGTCAGGACAACCCACCCACAGATTATTTCCCTCTCTGCCATAAGGCAACTGCCACTTGTCGAGATATGATGCCAACAGATGGGCAGCATTCTCTTCGTTCCTACTTACCGAAGGTGTCTCAATAAGAGCCTTCAGCAGTTCTATAGCATCGCTCAAAAACTTATTCAAATGTTCCATACGATTGAATATTTCTGCAAAGGTAGTACAAATTGCAGTAAAAACAAAATAAAAGGCGAGATTTTTGATATCTCCAAAAAAAGATGCCACAACTCTCGCGAGCAGTGGCATCAAAAAGCCTATGTTTAACTAAAAATCCTTTTCTCTAAAAGAAATTTTCAGCCTTTCGGCTAAAAATTTGAAAGTTTAAAAGGGAGCTTCACAGCGACCTCCTGTTATCCAGTTGAAAACTTTCTCTTACCAATAACTAAAAACCTAAAACTATAAATATTACTACTAACCTAAAACAATCTATTAACCTTTTGACGGTGCAAAGGTACGACGATTTTTGTAATTTCGCAAGACTTTCTGCATATTAAGTGTAATTTCGCCCCCTTATTCTTGATATAAATCAAGGGATTGTGTGCGAAAACACTAAAAAAACGCCCCTTTTCCTTTGATTATTCCAAAACTTACACTACCTTTGCGTACGAAATATAATAATGTATGTCTTTACCTTCGCTAAGGAGGCTGCCAAGGCTGCAAGGGATTAATAAAATGTAGTAGAAGAGATGCGAGTATTGATAGTAAATACCAGTGAGCGGACAGGTGGTGCTGCAGTAGCAGCCAATCGTCTGATGATCGCACTCAATAACAATGGTGTCAAGGCAAAGATGCTTGTTCGTGACAAGGAAAGGCCACGGGTAGGCGTTTTAGCGGGAATGAGTGAGTCTCTCACTGTCGTAGGACTGCCAAAGTCGCTCCTGCTCAACTGGCATTTCCTTTGGGAGCGTCTTGTTATCTTCTTCCGTTGCGGATTCTCACGTAAGCATCTCTTTGAGATCGACCTCGCAAATGCCGGTTCAGACATTACCAGGCTCCGTGAGTTTCAGGAGGCTGATGTCATCCATCTGCATTGGATCAATCAGGGTATGCTCTCTCTGAGTGGTATCCATAAGATATTGAAAATTGGCAAACCCGTAGTGTGGACGATGCATGACATCTGGCCTGCTACGGCTATCTGTCATCTCACACTCAACTGCCGTAACTTCACTACCCATTGCCGTAACTGCCGACTCTTGCCTGGCGGAGGTTCTTCTGCCGACCTCTCTTCCAGCATCTGGCGGAAGAAGGAGAAGATGTTTGAAGATGGTACGATATATTTCGTTGCCTGTAGCCATTGGCTTGAACAGGAGGCAAAGGCGAGTGCCTTGCTGAAGGGTCAGAAGATAGTTTGCATCCCAAATCCTATCGACACCCATATCTATCGACCAGGTGATAAGATGGCTGCACGCAAGAGCCTTGGTCTGCCGGAGGATAAACGTCTTATACTCTTTGTCTCCCAGCGTGTCACCAACAAAAACAAAGGCATGGACTATCTCATCGAGGCCTGCCGACAGTTGGATGGTTATGAGGTGGTGATATTGGGCGGACATGCTGAGGAGGTGGTCGACCAGCTTCCTTTGAAGGCCCATCCCCTTGGTTATGTAAACGATGAGCATCGCATAGTAGAGGTTTATCAGGCTGTGGATGTGTTTGTGTTGCCGTCTCTGTCAGAAAACCTTCCCAACACTGTCATGGAGGCGATGGCCTGTGGTGTACCTTGCGTAGGTTTCAGGGTAGGTGGAATACCTGAGGAGATAGATCATAAGCGTAATGGTTATGTGGCAGAGTATCGTGATGCTGACGATCTGGCCAGGGGTATCCGTTGGATACTGTCTGAGGCTGATTACGATCAGCTTTCCCAGGATGCAGTGCGTAAGGTTGCCCATAGCTATTCACAGCAGAGTGTCGCTATCAGCTATCTCGATGTGTATCATCAGGCGATGGCTTTCAAACACTATAATCTATGATTAAGGTCACCTACGTCACCATAACCTATAATGCAGCAGCTGTTCTGAGGTGCACTCTCGACAGTGTGCTTTCCCAGGATTATCCTGACATCACCCATCTTATCATCGATGGTGCTTCCACTGACGATACCATGAAGATAGTAGACGACTATATCGAGCGTTCCAATGCTGCTGACAATGGTCATCGTATTCATGTCACCTCAGAGCCAGACAAGGGTATCTATGATGCCATGAACAAAGGTCTCCGTAGTCTTGATGGTGATTATGTATGTTTCCTCAATGCCGGCGACTTCCTCCCTTCCCCCAATACGGTCAGCCGCCTTATAGCAGCGGTAGCAAACTCTAAACTCTACACTCTACACTCTCAACTCCCCTCGGTCCTCTATGGCGACACCGATATTGTCGATTCCAACGGCAATTTCCTCCATCACCGTCGTCTGGCTCCACCGGAGAATCTCACATGGAAATCATTCCGTCATGGCATGCTTGTATGTCATCAGGCCTTCTATGCCCGTACTGACTATGCCATTGCCACACCATATAATCAGCAGTACCGTTACTCTGCTGATGTCGACTGGTGCATACGTATCATGAAGGCAGCTGCTGAGGAGGGGGTACCTATGCTGAACCTCCACATGGTGGTGGCCAACTATACGCAGGAGGGGCAGACAACCCTTCATCACCGTGAGTCGCTCAAGGAGCGTTACAGGGTAATGGAGCATCATTATGGACGAATGCAGACATTTTTCATGCACTGCTGGTTTGTTTTACGAGCCTTAGGGAGGGCTTTGCATCTGTTATGAAGAAGATTATCTGGATAATAGTTATTGTCTGTGCTGTCTTTGTGATGGCACTTGTTGGTGGCAGTTTTTATATGCTCGACTATTCACTGGCGCCTGATCCTAACAGGATGGATACCGACTCCTGCTATCAGCAGCAGTTTGAGGCTTATCCTGAGAGCAAGGAGTGGGTGGATAGCCTGAGGAGTATAGGTGCCTTGCGAGACACCTTCCTTACGATGCCTTCAGGTGAGCGGCATCATGCATTCTTTGTCGACAGAAGCAGCACTCGTACTGCTGTGGTTGTTCATGGCTGGCGTGATTGTGCCATCAAGTTCTTCTGGCTTGCACGCATCTATGAGCATGAGCTGGGATATAATGTTGTGATGCCCGAGCTGCATGGCTGTGGCGAGAGTGGGGGAGAGGCTATCCAGATGGGATGGAAGGACAGGCTCGATGTCATGCAATGGATGAAGACTTTCCTGGCAGATACGATGGTGGTTCATGGTGTGTCGATGGGAGCTGCCACAACGATGATGTTGTCTGGCGAACAGATGCCTGAGGGTGTCAGCGACCTGCGTTTTGTTGAGGATTGTGGCTATACCTGTGTGTGGGATGAGTTTGCCGGACAGCTGAAAGAGCAGTTCGGCCTGCCCGAGTTCCCTCTGATGCACTCCACCAGTCTGCTTTGCAAGCTCCGTTATGGCTGGAGCTTTGCTGAGGCATCGGCCTTAAAGCAGGTAGCCAAGTGTCATTATCCTATGCTGTTCATTCATGGTGATGCCGACACTTTCGTGCCCTCGCAGATGGTCTATCCTCTCTATGAGGCGAAGTCGGAACCCAAGTCTCTCTGGATAGCCTCAGGTGCTGAGCACGCCAAGTCTTATAAGGAGCACAAGGCGGAATATATCAGCCGGATAAGAGCCTTTGTAGGTCGTTAACCCTTGAGCCAATACTGGGACAACAATAGGGTGGGGGTACCGAAGCGAATATTCTTATATGCAGAGACGGCAGCAGCCATCTCCAAATCCTTTAAACTTGGCATAGTTGTTTGTAAATTTAATTAATAGAGACTGGTGGCATCAGTAAGCGTTGCCTCATGGTGATGATGCTTTGGCGCACTCATCTGTGCCTCTGCATATCTGAGGTCTTGATCCGCCTGTTGCTCAACAGCAAGGTTGCTCTCCTGCCAGTTGATAACTGCTGTCAGCAATACAACCGCTGAGACCATCAGCATCCTTGCTACTCTCATAAAGCTACTCATAATCGCCGGCAAAGGTAGTAATTTCTTTCGAGAATAATCATACTTTTCAGAAAAATATTTGCTTCCTTTGCAGCATTGATATCAAGCCAGGAGCATCCTTCATGTCGAAGTATACGATGGCTATCTGTAGTTTTTCGTCGAAATATTTGGAGATGTGAAAAATACTTTGTATCTTTGCAGCGTTAATTCACAAATTTAAGTAAACTATGGAGACAAACAAGAACAAAACAAAAGAGAACAAGAAGATGGCAGGCAAGTATTTAAACCCAAAAGCGGATTTGACGTTTAAGCTCGTGTTCGGAGAACATGAGGACTTGATGATGAGCCTGCTAAATGCCCTGCTTCCGATTGCAGAGACCTCCCCGATTATCCATTTGGAGTATCTGTCGCCAGAAATGGTACCCGACAGAAAAGGCAGGAAGGACAGTATCGTAGACGTGAGATGCAAGGATTCGTCAGGCCGTCAGTTCATTGTCGAGATGCAGATGCACTGGAACGAGGACTTCATGAAGCGTGTACTGCTGAATGCCTCTAAGTCGGTTGTGAAGCAGGCCGGTATGAGCGAGAAATACCGTCAGATACAGCCGGTGTTCTCGCTGAACCTGATCAATGACACCCGTTTCCAGCCCGACTCCAAGGAGTTCTATCACGACTATGCAATTATAAATGTAGAGCATCCTGAGAAAACGATCGACGGACTGAGGTTCGTGTTTGTAGAGCTGCCGAAGTTCCAGCCAAGGAGCATAGCTGAAAAGAAGATGGCAGTTCTGTGGCTCAGATACCTGACAGAGATTAGCGAAGAAACCAAAGTGGCTCCAAAGGAACTGTTGGAGAACGAGCAGACTCGCAAGGCTCTGGAGATCATCGAGAAATCGGCCATGAGCGAGGCTCAGATTATGGCCTACGAGGACTTTATGATGTCTATCGAGGACGAACAAGTGCTCCGTGAAGGCTTTTATAAGGAAGGTATGGCTAAAGGCATCGCGGAAGGCATGGAAAAGGGCATGGAAAAGGGCATGGAAAAGGGCATGGAAAAGGGCATGGAAAAGGGCATGGCTAAAGGCATTGCTAAAGGCATTGCGCAAGCTGAGGAAAAGTCTAGACTGGAGAAACTGGAATCGGCACGAAGGTTAAAGGCGATGAATCTGACAGCTTCACAAATATCAGAGGCCATAGGTCTTACTGTCGAGGAAATAGAGTCACTCTAGGTTGCCTTTGGTGCTGAGCATGCCCAGTCTTATAAGGAACATAAGACTGAATATATCAGCCGGATAAGAGCCTTTGTTGGGGCTCGTTATTGATTCCCTACGTTTCTTTAACTCAAAGGAATATCTCCTTTCATCTGTTCAGATGTAGTCTTATATATATAAGGTTACGTCTGAACAACTCGAAGATGACGTTCGGACAAGTTAAAGACTACGTCTCGACAATAAGGCACCCTTATTTTCAAATAAGGCAGGGTTATTGGAAAATAAGTGGCAGTTATTGAAAATTAAATGCCACTTATTGCGAATTAAGAGCCTCTTGTTTGGAGATAAGTGCCTCCAAACGAACATTGCTGCCATGCTACCACTTTGCCACCACTTCCAAAACCTGCATAAACAAAGGGCTTTTGGAGTTTTGTGGCAGCATGGCAGTAAAATCACAAAAAATTCTTTCTAATCGTTTCTTAATGCAGTTTTACTTAGACGTAGATCATGGGGATAGTTCTTGATCGATTATAGAAAAGATCAATCACCAGTCCCCCAGATTTCAAAGGCGATTGTCACATTGAGTGGCAGCCGCTTTTTATTTTTTTTGTTTTTTATTTCTTTGTTTGCAATAATTTTACTATCTTTGCCGAAATTATAATTAGAGATACTAAAAGCGTTATTGGTATGAAGAGAATTTTTACATTTCTATTAATCGTATTTGCTTATCTTACGGCAAGTGCAGAGAGTGTATCTGAACAACAGGCTTTGCAGAAGGCTCAGCAGTTTATGAAGGGTAAGCAGTTGGCTACTTCGCCATACAAGGCACGTGCAAGGGGCCGTTTGGCTAAAGATACTGTTGCTCATGGTTATTATGTCTTTAACACTGTGGAGAGCAATGGATTTGTTATTATTGCCAGCGATGACAGAATGCCAGAGGTGCTCGGATATTCTGAGCATGGAAGTCTTGACCCGGCTACAGCCCCTTGTAATGTGAAGTGGCTGTTGGAGTATTATGACAAGGCGGCAGCTAATATAAAGCAGGTTGGCGCAAAGGCCAGGGCTGTAAGGAAAGCCTCAAAACCAGATGTTCGTCCATTGATTACTACTACTTGGGATCAGGGCGCACCATATAATCTTATGTGTCCTGAGTTTAATGGGGCCCAATGTATCACAGGTTGTGTGGCTACTGCAATGGCACAGGTCATCAATTATAATCGCTGGCCTGTAGGTCAGACCACGGGTGTCCCTGCTTATATTACCGGCACAAACCAGATAAGTGTCCCTGCTTTGGGACAGACTCGTTTCGACTGGGATAATATGACCAACGATGATGTCGCCCGGCTGATGAGATATTGCGGCCAGTCTGTACAGATGGACTATGGCGTGAATGAGTCTGGAGCACTCCCCGTCAACGAGGCGCCTGCCTTGACCAAGGTGTTCGGCTACAGCCAGACAGCACACTATGCAGAACATGCAAACTATAGCGAGGATGAGTGGGAGGACTTGCTCTATAACGAACTGGCAGAGCAGCGCCCGATAGTATTCAACGGCTTTGGAGGCAGCGGTGGCCACACCTTCGTGGTTCATGGCTATCGTGACGGACGATTCTATATTAACTGGGGATGGAGTGGTAATGAAGACGGGTATTTCTACCTCACATCGCTAAACACAAGTGCAGGCGATTATAGTTCTGACCAGTCAGCAACTATTGGCATTCAGCCACCAGCAGGAGCTGATGTCAGCCGGCCAAAGGTTGTGGTAAAGGATATTGGTTATTCTGGTGAAAAGTATTTCTTCCGCAATGAAGCAAATGAATTCCCTTTCTATGTTTATGGAAGATTAGTTAGTGATCTTGCAGAGCAAAAGTCACTATCTGTTGGTTTGGGACTCTATGATGCCGAAGGGCTGAAAAAAGTGTTGTGGGAAGAAAAGCATGATTTCCCAGTAGGCGAGGAATACAATTTTGATGCCAGTCTTACCATTGGTAGTGATATCTCTGATGGGGAGTATCGTATAGTGCCTATCAGCCGTGATAATGAAAAAGATACTTGGCGTACTGATGCAAATTCGTCGGATTATTATCTTACGGTTACCATAAAAGGTAATTCTATTAAGGTGCTTTCATATCCGCTGAGTTCAGAAGAGCGTAGTATCACTGACCTCGGAGTACAGACGATAGATGGAATAACCTATAATCTATATATCCAAAACGGCAAGAACCGTGCTTCTGTGCTTCCTTGCGAGACGGGCCTATACCAAGGAGATTTAGTTGTTCCTGATATTGTTGCGTACCAAGGAACAGACTATAAAGTATACACAACGAGTTTTGGCGCATTTCAAGATTGTATGAACCTTACCTCATTGTCGATTGCGGCATCTTATGTTACAAGCATATATAATTGCGAGAAATTGAAGAAAATAGAGTTGCGTGAGGGCGTTATGTCTATAAATTCCATCGGTGGATGCCATCAGCTTGAGAGTATTGAATTTCCAAAATCTCTTGCAGTTGTTCAAGATGGAATTTCTAGGAGTCAGAAGCTTAAGACTATTCGTTTTAAGAACACCTCTCAAGTCACTTTTGGAAGATTCCCTGAATGGGATAGCAATTCTTTGCCAAGTTTGACAGATGTTTATTTCGTATCTCCCTATCCTCCAATGATCCAATGGAAGGATGGGGAATTTGTAACTAATTCTAAGACCGTAATCCATGTGCCACAGGGAAGTAAGTCAGACTTTGCTGCAAGCGACTGGAAAGGATGGAACATAGTTGAAGACATGCCTATGCAGAATGCTAATAGTATAGAATGGGGGTATTGTGAAGGAAACACTGTCTTCAATAATGGTCCTTACGATACCGTAGGCGCAAATGATGGAGAGTATGCTATCCACGTGCCTGCATCTATGCTTGAGGCTTATAAAGGAAAGACCATCAGCAGTATTCAAGTATATCTGGCTATGGTTTATGACTATGTCTTTATCACTAAACCAGGTACAGACTATCTTGTAAAACAGCCTTTGGAAGGTGTTTCTAACTCATGGGTTAGTGTGGATCTGCCTGAACCATACACTATTACTGGCGATGAACTATTTGTCGGAGTTGGTCATAAAGGCAATATAGGTATGTTCTTTTCTGACGTGAATGTAGTAGAAAAGGATGGCCTATGGCTGCGTGCAATGGGAACTGACGATAGTCAGCTTGAACCAGGTGAGTGGATCTGTATACCAGAAGAAGAGGCTTCTTATGCCCATCCCATTCCTTTGAGGTTTGTGATTTCCGGCAACGATATGCCCGAGGATGCAGTGCTGAAAGATGTGGTGCTGAAACCCAATAGCAAGAATAATTATTCGTTCACTGCAAAAGTAATAAACCGTTCTGTTGGTCAACTAAAGAAAGTAACCATTGAATGGGACTTTGACGGCACTAACAAGGGTAGCAAAGCTCTGGACATTGATATCCGTCCTGCACGCTCACAGACAATTAGTTTCAATATTGATGCTACACTTGAGGGTAGAAACCATGATTTCAACTATACAATCACCAAAGTCAACAATACAGCTGATGGAGTAAAGGCTAACAGTACAGGAACCATAAACTTCAACACAGCGGCGAATACTTACTATCCTCGTCGTATCGTAATGGAAGAGGCAACTGGTACATGGTGTGGTTGGTGTGTTAGAGGAATAGAAACCATCGATAGGCTTACTAAGCAGTATCCCGATAATTT